>Ga0065719_101065_pt1 | contig 189130 bp, 230 predicted proteins | sample GBSCel85sediment_FD_59106 | JGI IMG/M metagenome (GOLD analysis project Ga0065719, IMG submission 59106) | Hot spring sediment microbial communities from Great Boiling Spring, Nevada - Cellulolytic enrichment CS 85C v3 (version 3) | ecosystem: Environmental > Aquatic > Thermal springs > Hot... | reverse complement strand
ACCACATCGCTGTCCCTATCCTCCTCCACTAGCCTGGCGGCGAAGTACGGCCTCTTGTACCTGGTGAGCCGGCGTGCCCATAGAACGATCATGGAGTCCTCCCTCAGGTCTGGTTTACGCGACTTGAGCAGCTTGAAGAGCTCAGCTCTCACGCTCTGCCTGATCGCACCCAGCGTGTTCACTGTGAGCTCGCCGCGTTCTAGGCTCCTATGCAGTGCGGGGTGCATCCACCTGCCCAGCTCGATCCCGTTGGTTATGAAGCGCGCCTTGTATATGAAGTGGGGGATTACCTTCTTCATCACGTCGTAGTGTTTCGCCGAGACAAGGATGACCTCCCAGGCTAGCGCAGCCCCCACGCTTGTGAGCACCACCGGGTCCTCGATGAAGTGGTAGCCGTACTCTTCCCGGAAGAACGCGTTGGGGAAGGACGGGTGCCCCCAGGGACCCGGGGTGTGGACGATCAGCCTGTAGCGACCGGGGATCCTGAGTGCTAGGGGCAGCATTGCGGTGTAGGCCTCCTGCATGTCAATGTACTGGATGTTCTCAAGGCCTATGAAGTGCTTGACATACTCGGCAGCCCCCTTGGCGAGCATAGTGTACTTGAGGAAGCGCTCCTGCTTGTCGCTCTCGATGTAGAGCCTCTCCGCGAGCCTCGCGAAGCGGGGGTCCTCGGGCTTCAGAAAGACGGCCGTGGCGGAGCCTCTCCTGTACTCCCAGACAGAGAGTCTCACTCTGGAGCCCTGCAACTCAACAGCGACCTCCCCGCTCTTCGAAAGCTCACGCAGGAGGTCGCTCTGGTCCTGGGGCTTCGCGGTGAAGCCTCTTACTTCGTCATAGTCGTAGTCGACGTAGCCACCCGTGTACAGCAGCGTGATCGCGTAGTACTTCAGGCCCAGGCGAGCGGCTGCGTAGAACTTATCCCCCTCTAGCACTCCGAGGCCGCCGGCGTACGTGTGGCCTATGTCGAGCGCTATCTCCGGGGTTACGCTCACAATAGCCTCTGGGTCGCCAGGCATGCGACAGATTCTCGTTATGTGGCTAAAAAAGCTTTAGTCCCTTCCGGAGGAGCTCGAGCACCTCCTCCATCCTTGAGGCGAAAGCATGCGGCTGCACGCTGCCCGTGTACTCGTGGAAGCCCGTATACGCTATTGTGAACATGCCGAACTGCCTGGCCCCTGCCACGTCGAGCTCCTCGTCGCCAAGGAACACGCTCTCACTGGGGGACACCCCCGTGCCCGTGATCAAGTACGAGAAGAAGCGCGGGTGTGGCTTCCGGTACCCTATCGAGTCCGAGAGNGCCAGGAAGTCGAAGTAACCGAGAAGCCCACTCCTCCTCAGCAGCTCCAGGGTGTGCCGAGTGCTCACGGTGTTTGAGGCTAATGCGACCTTGTAGCCCTCCTCTCTAGCCCACTCAAGGAGCTCCACAGCCCCCTCGGCAACTCTCAGTAGGCTGACATAGGGACGCATGTAAGCCTCCACGAGCTCCTCCACCAACCCTCTCTCCGGCTCCACGCCGAGGTTATGCAGCACCAGGACCACCTCCCCAGTGACGTCTACCTCCTTCATGGTCCAGCTCCTCAGCATGTCGGCAACCTCCCTGGCTTTCAGGTAGGCTTGGTGAACCACCTCCTCGGGCGCGTCGAAGCCGTTCCCGCCCAGCACCCTGGCCAGATGCTGGACCCTGCACCTGTGGTACTCCTGCGTGCTGACGCCGGGGTAGAAGAGCGTCGCCCCAGAGATCTACGAGTAGCCCCTTCTCCAAGACAGGTAGCACCTCCTCGCCACGTCCAGGTTCAGCTCTCCGGCGACCACGGGCACTTGGAGCTCTAAGTTGACGAGGACACGCGGGTGCACCTCTCCCACGAAGCCTGCCTCCTCGCCGCAGAGGAGGACTCGGGCAGCCCTGCCGGGTATGAAGCTGGGGTGCTCCAGCGGCTGCAGAGATACGCTTAGAGAGAGCTGGGAGGCGAAAGCCTTGAGCGCTGCGAGACCGTCCGTGAGCGTGACACCCTTCCCAGCTATAGCGAAGGCTAGGCGCCTCTCCTCCCTGCTCCTAGTCTCTGCGCACTCGTCGGGTATCACGACGTCACCAACCTCGAAGATCCTCTGCGGGTAGCCGGCGTGCTTGCTGCTAGCCAGAACCTGCAGGAGCTGAGGTGTGATCCATGTTCTCAGAGCGTGGTACGCCTCGTGCTTGGGATTCTCGACCTCGATTATAGGCTGCTCAGGGAGGCACATGAGCTCGAACATCAACCTCTTGCTAGTCATCATGTAGTTGTTCACCTCTGTGAAGCCCATCTCCGCCATAATGCTGCGCACCACCCTGGAGAACACCTCTGTCGGGTGCTCCCTGCCCGGGTGCTTTGGCGGCAGAACCTCGGGCTCTATTCTCTCGTAGCCGTAAGCCATGGCGATCTCCTCCGCCACGTCGACAGGGTGCAGTATGTCCGGCCTGTAGTACGGGTACTTCACCTCGAGCAGCCCCTCACGCACCGGCGTCGCCTCCATCCTCATGGAGAGGAGGAGCTCACACACCTCCTCCACCGTCAAGCACAGACCGAGCAGCCTCTCGGTCAGACCCAGGTCGTAGAGCACAGACTCGGGCTCCAGCCTCGGTGCCACCTCGGTGCCACCGTCCAGCGCGAGCTTCACGGGTCTCACAGTGCCTCCGCGCGCCGCGAAAGCCGAGGCGATAAGCGAGAGCACCCTGCGGCCGGCCTCGGGCTCGGTAGACGTCACGTCGATGAGCACGCGCGTTGTGTCCTCAGTGACCCTGAACTCCTCGCTGTTGGTTATGGGCGGGAAGCTGACAACCTTACCCTGAGCGTCCACGATGAGCGGAACAACGCTGTGACCCTCTACGAGGTGCTTGTACTCTACGCCCTTGGGATGCTTCCTCAGCACCTCCTCGGGCGTCATCTCTATCGCGAAGCCGAGGGGCTTGAACCTCACGGACCTGGGATCCGCGGCTATATAGCTAATCGGGAACTCTACACCCTCGAGGTCGTAGAAGCCTACCGACACCTTCCTCCTGTCCCGACCAAAGGTGGTGTGCACCTTCTCCTGAAGCTGCACAAGCTGCCTTATCGCCTCGTCGTCCAGCCTCACTCCTTCAACAACTGCAAAGAATGCATAGGGCCTGTAACCTGGGCCAACAACCCGTGCCTCACCCGCAAGCTCTCCCACCCTGAACCTGGGCAGCCCCCTCTCGACTCCTAGGAGCCCCTTGAGGGCGACGGAGAGGAGCTCGGCCGAGTACAGGTCGGGCCTATCGTGGGTTGCCTCGTAGGTGACCCGATCCCCCTCCACAGACTCGACTTCGCACTTAAGCTTGGGCAGCAGCACCTCCAGCTCCGAGGGGCTCAGGTCGACGCCTACCAAGCGCTCCAGATCCCAGAGCAGCACCTCGATTACCGGCATGTCACACCACCATGCTCTCAGGGATGGGCCTGGGCACGCCCCTTAGGAACGCAAGATCCTTTGCGAAGAGCAGCCTGATGTCATCGATGCCCAGCACAGTCATCGCGATCCTGTCGATACCTATGCCCCATGCCGCCACGTTGACATCCCTCAGGCCCAGGGCGCGCAGCATCTCAGGGCGGAACATGCCGCCGGGGAAGACCTCGATCCAGCCCAGCTTCGGGTGCTTTATAAAGCCCTCAACACTGGGCTCCGTGAAGGGGAAGTAGGCAGGCTTCACCTTGACCTCGCCGAGGTTAAGCCTTTTCGCGATCTCGTGGAAGAAGCCGAGGAGGTGTCTGAAGGTCACGTTCCTCCCGACGATGATCCCCTCCAGCTGGTAGAACTCCATGCTGTGCTTCGCGTCTAGGTTCTCAGGCCTGAAGACCCTGTCGAGGGAGAAGCACATGTACTCGCCCTCNCCCCTCGCGTAGAGCGTCCTGGCGGACACCGCCGTGGTCTGGGTTCTGAGTATGAGCCTGAGCGCGCGCCTCGGGTCCCACTTGTAGCCCCAGCCCCTGGAGCCCGTGTCCCAGCCGTCCTCGTGCACTCTCGCGATCCTCCGCATCAGCTCNNCGTCCTCGAACCGGCCCAGCAGCCCGCCCTTGACGAAGTACGTGTCGTGTATCTCCCGGGCCGGGTGGTCCTGCGCCTGAAAGAGCGCGTCGAAGTTCCAAAGCTCGAGCTCGACGTGCGGCCCCTTCATCTCCTCGAAACCCATCGAGACGAGGATCTCCCTCACGTAGTCCAGGAACTCGAGGTAGGGATGCTTCCTGCCGAAGGCGGGCGTGGGCGGCTCGGCCGAGAGGTCGAAGGGCTTGAAGACAACGTACTGCCATTCGCCGCTCGTTATCAGCTCAGGCGTCAGCTCGGTGACCACACAGGCCTCCCCGAGCAGGCCGCGCTCGACGAGCTGGATCAGGTACTCCGTCGGCCTAACCAGTATGCTGGCGCGCCGCCTCACCTCGATGAGCTTCCTCCGCCTCAGAACCGGCACGAGCTCCTCGGGAGCCCCGAGGCTCTGCGCGACGCTCCTCAGCGCCTCCTCGACAANCCTCACCCTTCCCTCGGCCGCCTCCGGGTTCGAGAGTTCGACGTAATCGTTATCGAACCTAAGAGAGCCCGAGGCTGCCAACTGCGCCAAGCCTATCTCCGCCTCCTCCCGGGAGAGGCGTATCCCCAGCTGTTCTGCTACTTTTGCTATCTCGCCGCGCCTGACCCTGCCGCTCCTCCTCAGCACCTCCAGGATCCTTCTCTCCGGAGTCCCCTCGAGAACGTACCTCTCGCCTTCTTCCGTGAGTACGAGAAGCTGGCGCTCGACCCGTTCGACGGCGAGGAGCCCCTTGTGGCGGAGCTCCTCGATATCCCTCATCAGGTCCTCGCGCCTTACCCCAAGCCTGGCTGCAAGCTCATCGACGTCGACCTCCCCCCTAGCGACCTCTAGCGCTATGCGACGCTGGCGCTCTACCAGGTAGAGCGGGTAAATTGGCGCACCATCTTCACCGGGAGACATGGCAGTGCACCGGTTTTTAAGCGTCTCTCAAGACCTCTCCGCGAGCGCTAAATCGATTTCGGAGCCAGGCTTTGCGAAATTTTTTACTGCAGCGCATGAGTTTGCTCAGACGAGGCAAATGCTGGACGTAAAAGCCATACGCGACGACTTCCCAATCCTGGGGAGGAAGGTTCACGGCAAGCCTCTTATATATTTTGACAACGCGGCAACCAGCCATAAGCCGCGCCAGGTCCTGGAAGCTATCGAGAACTTCTACAGGTGTCAGAACGCGAACATTGGGCGCAGCCTCCACGAGCTCGCGATCACGGCAACCGAGGTGTACGAGGGAGCTAGGAAGATCGTCTCGGCATTTATCGGCGCCCTGCCCGAGGAGCTTGTCTTCACCAAGAACGCAACCGAGTCGATAAACCTGGCTGCATACTCGCTCCTCGTCAGCGGCATGCTCCCAAAGGGGTGCGAGATCGTTGTTACGCTGATGGAGCACCACAGCAACCTGCTGCCGTGGCAGAGGGTAGCCCAGCTGGCGGGCGCGCACCTCAAGGTGGTGGGAGTGGACAACGAGGGAAGGCTACTGCTCGATGACCTGGAGAGGAAGGTCACGGACAGTACAAGGGTTGTCGCCTTCACCCATGTCAGCAACGTGACCGGTGTCGTGAACCCAGTCAGGGAGATTTGCGAGATAGCCCACGAACATGGCGCTCTCTGCCTCGTGGACGGTGCCCAGAGCGTACCGCATATGCCGGTCGACGTGAGGAGAATCGAGGCGGACTTCCTCGCGTTCTCCGGGCACAAGATGCTGGGGCCCATGGGCATCGGCGGGTTGTTCATCAGGAGGGAGCTCGCCGAGCGGCTTGAGCCGCCATTCCCCGGAGGCGGGGCGATATCCCTTGTGGACTGCTCCGAGAACTCATGCACAGCGGAGTGGCTCGAGCCACCTCACAGGTTCGAGGCTGGAACACCCAACGTAGCGGGAGCCGTGGGACTGGCCGCGGCTGTGGAGTACCTACTCAGGGTGGGCATGGATAAAGTGGAGCTGCACGAGAAGAAACTCACCGAAAGGGTTCTCGAGGTGCTGGTGGAGCTTGGCGTGAAGGTGTACGGACCCGCGGACCTCAGGGAGAGGGTAGGGGTTGTGAGCTTCAACATCTCGGGTCTCACCCCGCACGAGGTTGCTCAGCTGCTCGACTTGGAGGGGATAGCGGTGCGCAGCGGGCACCACTGCGCGCTACCCCTCGTCAAGAGGCTAGGGGCGCCGATGGGTACTGTGCGTGCGAGCTTTTACCTGTACAACACCCTCGAGGAGATAGAGACCTTCAGGCTTGCTCTTGAGAAGATAATAAAGCTGGCGTCCTCGTAGCGCGCTCACACCGCGTCCTGCACGTAGGGCTGCCCGTGCTTCAGCGCCTGCTCTGCTCTCGCCAGCTCCCGGGCGAGGTAGGCGGCGTGGCTCGGCATGAGGGCGTTGAGGTTGAGCCTGGAGAGCACTTCGCCGGCGGTCCTCCCCTCGACCACGCCCGCCAGGCTGCCGTCGGGCGCCCGATGCTCCAGGACTATCCTGCCGCCCTCCACCCTCACCAGGAAGTCACCCTTGTCGTCGCGGACGAACGCTCTCAGGCTGCCGTAGAGCTCCCTGCTCAGCAGCTCCTGCGCGCGGACCCAGTCGTGCTCGTAGACGTGCAAGCTGGCGCTGAAGACAACGAGGTTCCCCAGCCTCACCTCCTCGCCAAGCCTCGCGGAGAGCTNCCTCCTCACGGCGTCCATGAGACGCAGCAGCCCGTAGGCGTTGAGGGGCCAGGCGGCGAAGGCGTCGTGGCTCCTGAAGTACGCGAGCTGGCTGTACGCGCCGCCGGAGAGGTCGCCCTGCACCAGGAGGAGGCACGGCGGGTCGGGGCTGCCCCAGTCCGCCTGGAAGTCCCAGGTCAGGGCGACAGCCCTCCGGGTTGCCGGGCTGGAGGACAGCCTCTCCACGAGCCTGGAGAGCTGGTCCCCGGCCTCCCTGTGCGCCCGCAGCCGCGAGCCGTATGTGTAGGCCGCCTCGGCGGAGGGCTCCAGGACGAGCCTCGCGTGCCGCTCCAGCTCCTGCTCCGGGAAGTAGGCCGCGAGCCTCCCCGCGCTCCTCAGCGCCTCCTCGGCCCTCAGCACCACAAGCGCGCCCAGCAGCTGCTTCTGCCTCTCCCCGTACTCCGAGGGCTTGGTGAAGCCCCACCGCATCACCGCGTCCACGACCTTCACCCACGCCCTCAGCAGGTCCTCCTCGACGATGTACACGCCCAGACGCCTGCAGGGGCCAGGGTGCGCGCCTCGACCTCCCTCAGCTCCAGCTCGACAACAGGCCTCGCGGGACCNGGCCTGTAGCTCTCGATAACGGCGNGCCTCAGCGCGCCCCAGTCGCCCCTCCTGTAGGCCTCCCTGAGGTCCACCACCCTCACCCGCTGCAGCAGTGGCCTCAGCTCCTCCAGGGACCACATCAGCCTGAGGCCTGGGGGCGCCTCGCCCCTGAACAGCCTGACGAGCGCTTCCCCGCTGTCCGAGAGCTCCGCGCCGAAGACCACGAGGGTGTCTATGCGCGGCTCCCATGCGAGCGTGTGGAGCAGGTAGTTCACGCCGTACGACGTGTAGAGGGTGCCCACCGCGTGGACGAGGTCGGCGACCCCCATCTCCCTGAGCTTCCCCGCGACCACCTCCTTCCTAGTCCAGAGCGTGACCACGGCGACGTTGGACTCCGGGTTCAGCACCAGCACGTCCTTCGGCGGCATACGCCAGCTAACACCTGGAGGCGCGCCCTAGCTAAAAAGCTCGCAGAATTCCGGCTGGTGGGCTGCCTTTGATACCTCCNTAACACCTTTTGCATCCGCCCGCCGCCCTCNGAGAGCCCAGCCATCTCAGGCGCACGCGGCCGTTTACAGCCGAAAGCCTCGCCCTCTGGGGCGGGGAGGGGATCGGTTGCCGGCAGTATGGAAGGGTTAGAGCTCCCCAAAGAGCTAAGGAGCTCTGTGGACCTGTTAGACAGCTCCGCCAACCCTCTTCTTTATGTCTCTCAGCGTGTATAGGAGGACTCCGAGCCTGGTTTCTCTGGAGTATAGGACTGCGAGGTATCCTAGCTCGCCGAGCTTGGTGTAGATGATGCCTGAGCCGTCTGGTGTGCTCACGTTGATCCACTCAGCCTCACCCTTCCCCAGCTCTGTGCTCGCCCTGTTCCCCACCTCGCTCAACACAGCAGTGAGCGCCGCAACCTTCTCCTCAAGCTCCTTGTCCGCCAAGCTACTCACAAGGGGCAGGCCATCACCAGTAGCCACCACGAAACCCTCCACACCACCAACCCTAGTCACAGGCTCCACAAGCCTACGAATACTCTCCAAGTCCAAGCTCATCCAGTATCCAGGAGAATAAACGGCTGGTGGTTATTAATATACGAATTGCTGGCTTTCAATTTCAGCAAAGCTGCCAGATAGTACGAGCTTCACGAGCTTCCTTAGTAGTTGTAGCCCGTAGTCCTTGTTGTAGGCTATCAGGGGAGCAACCACGGATGGTCTAACCCCGAATATTTCCGCGACTTTTGCAGGGGGTATGGCGCCTTTCACGTCCTGCTTGTTAACAGCGATTATGTGGGGGTAGTCGCCGAGCGTCTTCATGAACTCGTAGAGAGTCTTCCCCCTCACAACCTCTACAAGCGAGCTACCGTCGACCATGAAGATGTAGCCATGCATCCCGGTGGCGAGTACCTTCCACATGAACTGTAGCCGCGTTTGCCCTGGTGTTCCGAACAAGTATACATCGTAACCATCTAGCGATAGCTTCCCGTAGTCGAAAGCCACTGTAGTGTATTGCTTCACACTTGCTTCTCTGGATGATGATATCGGTACCTCAGTTTGCAGCATGTACTGCGATACGGTTTTCACGAAGGTGGTCTTCCCGCTAGCGAACGGTCCGCTCACTAGAATCTTTAAGTACCCTCTGGGGACCTGCATAACCCACACCAGCTGCTTTTACAATCTCGTCCTCGTACTTCCTCAGCACTAAGTGCACGAGCCCGAGGTTCGGTCTGGGGATCGTGGAGAGCGCTATAAAGGCGCCGTCTACGGCGGAGATAATTATATGCTCTCCATTCTCCAGCTCCACATCCACCCTTTTTACCTTAGAACCGAAGATATCACCTATCGCATCCAGCGAGCCTAAGGCGGCAGCGGAGGACACGGCCAGGAACTCTGCTTGCATTTGATCTGGTGCAAGGAATGCCTGAGGGATACCGTCGCGCCAGGCGTAGACTATGATTGTCACCATGTCGTGGGTCTCCTTGAGTATCTTCCCCAGTACACTCTTAACCGCGCTCGAAGCATCCGCAGTCATTCGTCATCGACCTACTTCGATGCTATCGCGGACGTGAAATATCTGCTTATCGCTTTTCTAGCTCTCTCAACAACTTCTTCAGAGACTTCAGATCCATTCACGAATTCTAAAATGCCATAGTTTGAAAGATCTTTAACCTCCCCCAGGTGGAATATCTCAATCCTGCTATTTCCTTTCACTATCGAGGCAGAGTTTGTGCTATACGTCCTGATTATCTCGAGAAGTTTTGCCGGTTCTTCGCTGCAGATTCCATAGCTCTCGACTATGTAACCCTGCGAGGTTATAATCCCGGCATACTTAATGTCGGGGAAGGCTAGAGAGATGTCGCTCAGCTTGCTGAGACTAGGCACGGCTGTTTCTACCGGTTTTTTGACCGGAACTCTTGCTACTGGAGGCACCTCGGGCGGCTTTGAAAGCTTGCGCTCGAGAACAGTTGTTCTGCTCTCAAGCACAGTGATCCTGGACTCCACCGACGAGAGTCTATCAAGGAGGGGCTCAATATTCACCTTGGAGAGAGCCTCCTTCATGCTTGCAAGATCATTCCTCATGCTCTCAAGCATGTCTGCGAGCTCGCTCTCCGCGGGATACTTCTTCTCTTGCTTGGTCATGTGGCGTACGGAGAAGATGTAGAGCAGGAGAACCCCTATCGAGATTCCCATGTTTATGCTTGTGAAGACCAGGAGTATCAGCAGCGTTGGTAACATCTGCTCGCTTGCCTGAAGCCATGTATTCAGGCTCTCAGCACAGGCAATCATTCTGCTGGAGAGGTGCTCCAGATAAGTATAAAACTTACTGACATGTTACCCGTTCCGCAGTCCGAGTACCATGTACCTCGAGAGCATGCTGTCAATTAATAATGCTAGCTCTGGCGTGTAGCTAGGAGTAGCGCTGGAAATCGCGGTTTCGAAAGCCCTCTTTGCCGGGTAGCCCTTAGCGATCAGCGAGTCCGCGAGAGTGGCTACCCTGGCGAGGGAGCTTCTATCCAGGTACTTCAGGATGCTCAGTGTTTCCCATTCGACGCTCTCTATAACCTCCACCGGGTACCCCGAGATCTCGGAAAGAGTTCTTACAGCCTCCTCGACGGTCAGCGGGGGTATGTACACTACCAACACCTCTCTGGGTTCTAGGCTCAGAGCCTTCTCCGGGGTTAAGCTGTGGAAGAGCATGACCTTTGCCGCGCACCTCCGGCCTACCGCCAGCTCTGAGAAGCGTTTCTCATCCTCCAGCGAGAGCCCCAGGAAGACCAAGTACCTGTGCCCACCGATCCTGCAAGTTTCCCTGATGTGGCTGACCAGGGGTAGGAGGTCCCTGAAGAGTATCTGGGACTGCAACTGGGTTGTTCCGGGAATACTTCTCGCAGCGGCTGGCAGGCGTATGCGCCTGAGCCTCACTGAGGAGAGAGTGGAGGCTGCTCCTGAGGTCATCACAGCCACAAGCAATCCGGTGAGCCACACTGAAGGCGCCACCTCCTCAGTGCTTGAGAGTGGCACTGCAGCAAGCAGCAGGGTGGAGATTACTGCTGATCGAGCGGCGCCCACCTCCTCTGAGAGGAATGATGCTGTGAGTGACGAGATCACGAGCAGAGCGAAGCTTAATGCGAGAGACCGGCTGCGCGCAGTCTCCTCCAGCAGCATCAGGTACACCTGCCCTGCGTTCACCAGCTCTAAGGGGGTAGACGACAGAGCCCCTTTGAGCCCGCCCGGGACCTTGACTAGACCACCTACCCACGCGGGCGCCGGCAGTGCGAGTGCAGCGAAGAGGAACAAGGTGGACGCGAAGACTATCCCCGAGAGCGTGGCGCGGCGCGGCTCCTCCGATGAGGTTATCGCGTAGAGTACTCCCAGAAAGATGGGCGAGAACTTCTCCCCTGTGATTGTCAGCAGGGAGGCCAGCAGCACACCTAGTGAGGTGTGCCAGCCTTGGAGCCCCTTCAGGGGGATCAGGAGGAGGAGAGGCGCTAGCACAGCTAGGAGGGCGCTTTGCCCCCCCGAGTACGCGGAGACTGCGATCATCGCTGAGAGGAAGAGCGAGCTTAGCTGCGGCGAGGCTGCAGAGAGGATAGCCAGCAGCACGGAGAGCTTATGCTCGAGTCCCAGCAGCGTGCACGCGAGCGTGAATGCTAGGTAGCTCGCTGCCGCTGCGTGGACCCTGGGGAGGAGACTGCTCAGAGCACTCACGTCCATGCACTACACGTTAGCTGGTATATGTGCGCACGCATGCCTGCTCTCTCCCACATGCTGTCTTTGTAATCACTCTGGGATGCTGGTGCTTGGCGCGCAATCCTATTTAAGATGTACATCGCAGAGCTCAGTGTCGCGCAAGAAGCGTGTCCTCGGGCTCGTCGAGTCGAAGGAGCTAGACGCGGTTATCGTCTTCTCACAATCCAACGTCTTCTACCTGCTTTCCTCGGACGCGCCAAGCGCCGGTGTCCTCTTCCGCGACGGCAAGCTGGTTGCTCTGGCGCCAAGGCTCGAGTATCTACGCGCACTCGAGGAGGTCAGCGAGGGAGAGGTCTACGCCTACGCCAGGTTCTACGAGCCGGCCGAGTACGAGAAGGTCATACCCGGCGACCTCTACGATGCTCTTGCGAGCCTGCTGAAGCAGGAGGACGCCCGCAGCGTTGGTGTTGTGGGCGCATCGCTTGAGGCTAAGCAGAAGCTGTCCGAGAAGCTCGGCGTAGAGCCTGCTGACGTTACGAAGGAGTTTTCCATGCTCCGGAGGAGCAAGGATCCGGAGGAGCTCCGCTTGATGAAGCAGGCAGTGGCGGTCGCGGAGGAGGCCATGCGCGCAGCTGTAGACAGCCTTGAGCGCGGCGTAGCAGAGGCGGAGGTTCTAGCACGTGTACTATCAGTGATCGCCCGCCGAGGGGCCCTGCCGTCTTTCACTCCCATCATAGCGTTCGGCGAGCACTCGGCTCATCCTCACGCGAAGCCGTCGACGAGGGAGCTGAGGGAGGGGGACCTCGTGAAGCTGGATCTGGGCGCGAGGGTTGGCGGTTACTGCTCCGATATCACTAGGACGTTTGTCTACGGCACGCCCTCGCCCAAGCAGGAGCGCCTCTTCAAGGCTGTTCTCAAAGCGCAGCAGAGGGCTCTCGAGGCCATGGCGAGGGGTGTGCCAGCTAAGCAGGTCTTCTTCAAGGCATACGACGCGCTCAAGGAGGAGGGCTTGAACGCATACTTCAATCACGGCCTCGGCCACGGCGTCGGCATAGACATCCACGAGGCTCCGGCTCTGAACTCGGAGAGCGATGAGGTGCTCGTGGAAAACGACGTGGTTACAGTGGAACCCGGTCTTTACCTGGCGGGCTATGGCGGGGTGAGGATCGAGGACATGGTGCTTGTTGTCGAGGGTGGTTACGAGGAGCTAACGAGGTTTGCTAAGGACCCGATAATCTAGCGTGCACCCGGTGTTCTAGGGGAGTATCGAAAATGGTTTTTCTCCCCTTGGGGCTTCTGAACTGTGGTTTCCTCCGCTTTCACCAAACCAGCGTTCCGGGTGCTAGGGGTAGCCGAGTGCTTCAGGAAGAGGAACGCACGCTCGGTCATCGCAGCAGTGTCCTACAGGAGGGATAGAGTGATCGACGGGGTCTACCTGGACTTCATCACTGTGGGAGGCCTCGACGCCACCGAGCGTATAGTGTCCCTAGTTGAGAGGACTGGTAGGAAGGATTTCAACGTGGTTATGGTGAACGGCTGTGTCATCTCGTGGTTCAACATCGTCGATGTGAAGGCAGTGTTCGACGCACTAGGGGTGCCCGCTATTTGCGTCANCTACGAAGAGTCAGCGGGGCTCAGGGAGTACATAGAGAGGTACTTCCCCGGGGACTCTGAGAGGCTCAAGCTCTATGAGAAGCTCGGCGAGAGAGAACTTTTGTACATCAGAAGCACTAGGTCTTACGTCTACGTGAGGTACGCTGGCCTCGAGAGAGATGAAGTTCGCAGAGTGCTCGAAGCGACCACTCTCAGCGGGCAGGTACCGGAGCCCCTGAGGATAGCGCAGGCTGTGGCGCGCGCCGTGCACGAGCTGCTCGAGCGAGATTGTCCCGACCTTCTCCGCACGCCCCCACGCGAGGTGCGCCGAAGGCCCGAGGGGGACACTTCGCTCCCTACGACCCTCTGATCGATCCTCGGGGGTGCGCGCAGCAAGCGGGAAGGTGTCCAGTTGCAGGGGTTCTTGCCCGGAGCGATGCGCGAGGTTTTTCACCCCCTGCTGGAGGACTAGTCCACGTGCTGAACCTCCCGCGCACGCTTGAGTGGAGGGATGGGAAGCTTGCATTCATCGACCAGACCAAGCTACCGGAGCAGCTGGTCTACATCGAGACTGAGAGCTGGGAGCGTGTTGCTAAAGCGATAAAGAACATGGAGATCCGCGGCGCGCCAGCCATAGGTGTGGCCGCTGCATACGCGCTGGCACTCTTCGCCTACCACTCCACTGTGGACTCCTTGGAGAAGTTTCTTGAAGAGCTGGGCAAAGTTGCGGAAGCGCTCAAGAGGACAAGGCCGACTGCTGTGAACCTCTTCTGGGCTGTAGACCGTGTGCTAACCGCAGCAAGAAGCTCTACAAGCGCGGAGGACGCTAGGCAGCGCGTAATCGAGGAGGCTAGGCGCATACACAGCGAGGACGAGCAGGCTAACAGGCGCATAGGCGAGATAGGTGAGCACTTAATAGGTGACGGGGACACGGTGATCACAGTTTGTAACGCTGGCTCCCTGGCTACCAGCTACTGGGGCACAGCCACCGCGCCTATGTACGTGGCAAGGGAGCGAGGTAAGAAGTTTAGAGTCATAGCTCTGGAGACGAGACCATTCCTCCAGGGTGCTCGGCTCACAGCCTGGGAGCTTTCCCGGGTAGGTATCGAGGTTGTCGTGGCGACTGATAACAGCATCGGGATTCTTGCTGAGAAGGAGAAGATAGACCTCGCCCTCGTAGGGGCTGACAGGATCACCAGGCTGGGCTACGTCGCGAACAAGCTTGGCACATACCCGCTTGCGCTGGTGTCGCGAGTCCACAACATCCCGTTCTACGTTGCAGCGCCCACAAGCACGATAGACATGCGCTCAGCAGGCCCCAAGGACTTCGAGATCGAGAGGCGCGACCCGAGCGAGGTACTCTACATCAGGGGACACAGGATAGCCCCCGAAGGCGTCACAGCGGTGTACTACGCTTTCGATATCACTCCACCGCAGCTGGTGACAGGCATTATAACTGAGAAAGGGATCATTTACCCACCCTACGAGAAGAACATACCGCGCGCTTTAGGGGCATTCTAACTTTTGGAATTAAGACACCGATAATAGCGCCCAGCTATCTTTTCCCCACCGAGTCTCTGAGATGGCCGGCGTCAAAATGATCAGGTTGAAGAGCATCCGCGACCTAGTGCACGTGCTAGGCGCGAGCCAGGTACCCCTAGTGCACCATATCCAGGTGGACTCCTCCCATGTGTACTTCGTGCCGATTGTGATCTCGAGCGACTCCAGCGTGGTCTACTACTACGCGAGCGAAACCTCCCTGGATGGCTCCTTCCTGCTTTTTGACAGCTTCACGGGGGAGGTCTCCATCTCCAAGAGCTGGGTGTCTGACTCCAAGTACATGCTCGTACCCATCGTGGAGGTAGACAGCCAGAACATCATTCCCGAGAAGCTGCTGCTCCGGGAGCTTAGCGCCAGCAAGCGAAACCTCCGTGGAGGCACAGCATCCTCCACGCAGCCCTAGTGTCCCGCCCTCCTTTCTCCCTCGAGTGCTAGTACTAACAAAAGTTTAAAAGAGCGGACCCTGTCTTCGGGCGTCAAGGTGTGGTGGGCCTAATGGCTGATGCAAAGTCCTCTCAGCCGCGCAAGGTAAGGAAGAGGATGGTGTACCATGTGCCACTGCACAAACGGTCGAAGAGGTTAGTGGCTCCTCTTTCCCGCGAGCTACGCGAGAAACTGGGTAATCAAGAGGGTGAGGGTGAGGAAGGGCGACAGGGTGGTGATAGTCAGAGGCTCTTTTAAGGGCCATGAGGGCAGGGTGATAGGCGTTAATGTGAAGCGTGAGCGCATCTTCGTCGAGGGGGCTGTGCTGCGGAGGTCTGATGGCACGGAGGTACCCTACCCTATCCATCCATCGAAGGTGCAGATCGTGGAGCTCGATCTATCTGATCCTCGCAGGAAGGAGATTATTGAGAGGTTAAAGGTGCACGCGAGATGAGTAGGAAGGTGAGGGGTTCTCTAAGGCACCTAAGGGTCTCTGTAGCGCCGCCGCATTGGCCCATAGCGAGGAAGGGGCGCGTCTGGACAGTGAAGCCCAGCCCGGGACCGCACTCGCTGCTAACATGCATACCTCTTGGGATCATAATCCGCGACCTACTGGGCTACACCAGCACGATGAGGGAGACTCGGCGCGTTCTCGCCGAGCGCAAGGTTGAAATCGATGGGAAGGTGGTCACCGACTACAAGTACCCAGTGGGCTTAATGGACGTGATCCACATCATCCCGGAGGAGAAGTACTACAGGGTGGTCCCGGGCAAGCCGCGGAAGCTGACGCTGGTGGAGATACCTCCAGAGGAGGCATACTTGAAGCTGCTCAGGGTGAAGAACAAGACCACGGTGAAGGGCGGACACATTCAGCTCACCTTCCATGACGGGAGAAACTACCTCGTTAGAGTCAAGGATCCAAGGAACCCTGTGGAGGCGCCCTACCGCACCATGGACACAGTGCTCTTCGATCTTAAGGCTAAGGCGATCCTGGAACACGTGCCTTTCGAGCCGGGGGTCCTCTCCATCGTGGTGGACGGGAGGAACCTAGGCTTCCTAGGCAGGATAGAGAGCATACAGCAGATCTTCAAGAGGAGGGACGCAATAGTCACGCTTAGCGGTGAAGGAGGTTTCGCGAGGACTGTCGCAGAGTACGTGTTCCCAGTCGGTAGGGAGAAACCTCTCGTAACGGTGATGCTGCGATGAGCTCGGGCAAAGGCCCCTACCTGGACGTAGGGCACCCGATGCGGAGAGTCTTTATAGGCAAAGTCGTTGTAAACATGGGTGTAGGAGAGAGCGGCGAGCGCCTGGCGAAGGCGGCTAAGCTTCTAAAGGAGCTAACTGGGCAGGAGCCGTCGTTCAGAAGAGCCAGGAAGTCCATTAAAGAGTTCGGGATTAAGAAGGGTGAGAACATAGCGGTTATGGTGACCCTCAGGGGCGAAAGGGCTATCTCCTTCCTCAAGAGGGCTCTCGCCGCTGTCGACTACAAAATACCCGAGAGCAGCATCGACAAGCATGGTAACTTCGCCTTCGGAGTAAGGGAGCATATCCTGCTCCCGGGGGTTAAGTACGACCCCGAAGTCGGTATCTTCGGTTTCGACGTGATAGTTGCCATGGAAAGACCTGGCTACAGGGTGGCTAGACGCAGGAGGAAGAGGTCTAGAGTCCCGCCGCGCCACCGCGTAACTAAGGAAGAGACGATAATGTTCCTCGAGAAGGTCCTGGGGGTGAAGGTGACCAGGGGGAGGTAGGTATGGGGAAGCTGCATCCTCCGAAAAAGAGGAAGTACGGCAAGGGTGCCCGGCGCTGTGTGAGGTGCGGTACCCATGAGGCTATTATACGCATGTACGGGCTCAACTTGTGCAGGCGTTGCTTCCGCGAAGTAGCCGAGCAGATAGGTTTTAAGAAGTACTCCTAGAGGTGCGGGGTGTTCGAGCCATGATGATGGATACTCTTGCCAACGCCATGGCGGTGATCAAAAACGCTGAGAGCGTTGGCAAGCAAGAGTGCGTCATATACCCAGCCTCTAAGCTGATAGCAGCTGTGCTCAACGTGATGCGCAACCACGGCTACATTGAGAGTTTCGAGTACATCTACGACGGGCGCGGGGGCAAGCTCGTCGTGAAGCTGCTCGGTAGGATAAACAACTGCGGCGTCATTAAGCCGAGGTTCCCAGTCAGGAAGGACGCCTTCGACCAATGGGAGCGAATGTACTTGCCGTCGCGCGATATCGGCATACTCATAGTCTCCACCCCCCAAGGCGTCATGTCCCACCGAGAGGCCAAGGAGAAAGGCATAGGAGGCGTCCTGCTGGCCTATGTGTACTAGGGGGTGGCGCGTATGAGTGAGGGTGGAGAGGTTCACGCGACGGCTCCGCAGTTGCCGCCCGAGGTTGAGAAAGCCCTCAGGATCAGGGAGGAGATCAAAGCGAGGAAGCCTGAGTTCGTTCGCATGAACTCGTGGTTTTTGAAGAGGCTTGGTGACTCCTGGAGGAGCCCTCGGCACTCTCTGGACAACAAGATTCGGCAGCAGAGGAAGGGTTTCCCGCCAATGGTCAAGGTCGGCTATCGAGGTCCTAAACTGGCTAGGGGGCTGCACCCCTCTGGCTTCGAGGAGGTAATNGTTCACAACCCCGAGGAGCTTGAGACTATCGACCCAAGGAGGCAGGCGGTGAGGATCGCGTCCAATGTGGGGAGGAGGAAGCGCGCAGAAATTATAAAGCGGGCTGAGGAGCTCGGCATCACCGTGCTCAATGCCGGGTGAGGTCTGTGAACCTGAAGCTCGTTCGCAGGCTGGCGGCGGAAGTGGTTAGGGGTAGGCGGAGAGCAGGATATGGATAGATCCGAACCGCATCGACGAGGCTGCTGCGGCAATCAGCAAGGATGACGTGAGACGCCTGATAAAGGACGGTGTCATATCTGTCAGACCGGAGAGCACGCCCTCGCGTGGGCGCGCTAGGCTGCGCGCGCTCAAGAAGAGGCAGGGCAGGAGGAGGGGGCCTGGCAGCAGGAAAGGTCCGAGGTACGACGAGAAGAGGTTATGGATCCTCAGGGTGCGTGCGCAGCGCAAGCTGCTGAAGGAGCTGAAGGAGAAGGGGCTCATAGACGCCAAGACTTTCCGGGAGGTTTATCGGCTCGTGAAGGGAGGGATGTTCAGGAGTAGGGCACACCTCAAGCTATACCTGCAGGAGCATAACCTGATTAAGGTGAGTGGCAGTGGCGCGGGGAGCAAGGTACAGGGTTCCGCTTAGGCGTAGGAGAGAGGGTAAGACCAACTACTATAAGCGAAGGAAGCTAATCCTCTCGGGTAAGCCCAGGCTTGTGGTGAGAGTGCTCTCCAGGGTAGCTGTGGTTCAGCTCGTCAGAGCCCACCCGCGCGGCGATATAACCCTGGTCTCTGCCCACTCGAACGAGCTGCGCAAGTACGGCTGGAAGGCTTCGCGGAAGAACACGCCTGCCCTGTACCTTCTGGGTCTACTAGCCGCCCTGAAGGCCAAGAAGCAAGGCTTGTCAGAGGCTATCGCGGATATAGGTCTCCACAGACCGGTTAGGGGGGCTAGGGTCTTCGCAGCGGTCAAGGGCGCAGTTGACGGAGGTCTATCGGTACCCGTCGGCGAGGAGGTCTTGCCCTCGGAGGACAGGATCAGGGGGGAGCACATAGCGAAGTACGCTGCGATGCTGAAGGAGACAAACTCCGAACTCTTCAAGATGCGCTTCTCGGAATACCTCGCACAGGGTCTAGACCCCGAGAGGCTGCCCGAGCACTTCGAGGAGGTGAAGCAGAGGATTCTGCAGGAGTTTGCGCAGTGAGCGTACGGTTTATATTCTGTGTTGGAGGGCTAGGGGTTCGAGGTGATCGCTATCGCCGCTGTGGGTAGCTGGGTTCCCAGGACTGAGCTAGGCAGGATGGTGCAGGAAGGCAGGATAAAGAGCATCGACGAGATATTCGCGAGAGGATTGCCCATAAAGGAGGTGGAGATAGTAGACGCACTGCTGCCCGGGTTGAAGTTCGAGGTTCTGAGCGTCAACTTCGTGCAGAGGCAGACGGACTCGGGCGAGGTCAGCCAGTACCAGGTGACGGTAGCTGTTGGCAATGAGGACGGATATGTCGGGGTGGGCATGGGCAAGTCTAGGCAGATAGGCATGGCGATAGAGAAGGCTGTGAAGAAGGCTAAGCTAAATGTTATACCGGTGCGCCGCGGCTGTGGGAGCTGGGAGTGCCTGTGCGGCGAGCCTCACAGCATACCCTTCAGGGTTGAGGGGAAGAGCGGCAGCGTCAGGGTTGTGCTGCTCCCAGCGCCTAAGGGCGTGGGGCTTGTGGCCTCTGACACTGCGAAGGTCGTGCTGAGGCTCGCTGGCATACAGGATGTCTGGACCAGGGTCCTTCGGCGAGACAAGGACCATACACAACATGGCCAAGAGTGTTTACGAAGCGTTAAAACAGACCTACAAGTTCTACTCTCCCGACCTCTGGTGATCGCCGTGTCTCTGCTGCTCGTGATCAGGCTGAGGGGAGACCCTGACAGGCGGCCTGAGGAGAGGACTGCTTTGAAGCTGCTGAGACTGCATAGGACCTTCCACGCAGTCCTAGTGCCCGACTCTCCCTCGATACGGGGGATGCTTACGCGCACATTGAATAGCGTGGTAACCTACGGGGAGATAGACAAGGAGACGTTGGTCGAGCTGCTGAGGAAGCGTGGCCGCGTGACGGGGAACAGGCCCCTGACCGAGGACTACCTCAAAACCCTGGGGTTCAGCAGCTTCGAAGAGCTTGCGGATTCGCTGCTAGCGGGCAAGGTGAGGTTAGAGGACCTGCCGGGAGTCAAGCCGGTATTCAGGCTGAGACCGCCTTCGGGAGGGTTCAGGGGCACTATCAGGAAGGACGTGAATGCAGGCGGCGAGTGCGGTTACAGGGGAGCCCGGATAAACGAGCTAGTCAGGAGGATGCTCTAGCGCGGTAGCGAAGTTTTTACGTGACGACGCACAGCAAGGTTCGCGCGCAAGTTTTAAAGGTATCTAGGCCATCTCCCGCGGGGGTGCTGTCTCTTGGTAGTAAGGCGGGAGAAGAAGAGCAAGTACTACAGGGGTAGTAGAACCTGCGGCTGGGGTAGAGTTGCCCAGCACAGGAGGAGCGGCAGGAAGGGTGGTAGAGGCCGCGTCGGCTACCACAAGCATAAGTGGAGCTGGACCGTCAAGTACGCGCCTGACTGGTACGGGAAGCATGGCTTCATCCGCCCACCGCAGCTTGTCTTCAGGTGGAGGGCCATCAACGTGGGCGAGCTAGACGAGAAGGTGGAAGAGCTTGCAAAGCAGGGGCTTGTGGAGAAGGTGGGCGACGAGTACCACGTCGACCTGCTTAAGCTCGGTTACAACAAGCTCACNGGCTCTGGNANGGTGACNAAGAAGCTGGTNGTGAGAGCTGTNGCGGCGACCGAGANCGCNGTTGAGAAGGTAAAGGAGGCNGGAGGNCGCGTGGAGCTGCTAGCGGTGAAGAGCGAATGAGTGTATACGAGAGGCTGAGCCCCTTATTCAAGATACTACCCGAGGTCAGCAAGCCCGCGCGCAAGCCCACTCTAGGAGAGCGCTTGTTCTGGACAGGGTTGGTGCTCGTAGCCTATCTCACCTATGGGTCAGATACCCCTCTACGGCATCCCCAGGGATGCCGGGCCGGGACTGGGCGCGCTGGAGTTTCTGAGGGTGGTTATGGCGTCGAGACGTGGGACGCTCGTGGAGCTGGGTATAGGCCCGATAGTCACAGCAGGCATAATATGGCAGCTGCTTGTCGGTAGCAAGATAGTGGAGATAGACCTTTCCACACCCTCTGGGAGGCGGGCCTTCGCCGGGCTCCAGAAGCTCACAGCGATACTGTTCGCCGCGGTAGAGGCTCTCGCCTACATACTCGGCGGTGCTTACGGGGTTCTAACACCCACACAGGAGCTCCTGGTTTTCACCCAGCTCTTCGCGGCAAGTGTAATCATCATACTCATGAACGATATGCTCGAGAAGGGCTGGGGGGTGGGCAGCGCGGTCAGCCTGTTCATAGCGGCGGGCGTCGCCCAGCAGATATTCTGGGAGCTCTTCAGCCCCGTAGGGCCCATGGCCGACGGTCTCTACTATGGCTTCTTCCCATCTCTCGTCGCCGCAGCTATAACGCTAGCGACAACCGGGAACTCCACGCCAATGATGATGCTTGTCAGCAGGCCGGAGGGCTACCCCGACCTCCTGGGCTTCGTATCGATGGTTGTGCTTCTCCTGCTCCTCCTTCTCCTGGAGAGCTCCAGGATAATGATACCAGTGTCAAGCGCGAGGTTTGGCGGGGTGAGGTCTAGAATCCCCCTCAAGCTGCTCTATGTCTCCGTGATCCCCGTGATACTCGTAGGAGCGCTGTACGCCAATGTGATAATGCTCACTCAGGCTCTGTGGCCGCGTGTTAACCCAGGCAACTCCAACCCCTTCCTCAACTGGATCGCCATGTACAACTATACGGAGCACGGGCTAATACCCCTGCCTGGCTGCCTGGTGTACTACTTATCGCGCCCCGCGCTCTCTCGCAGCCAGCTCTAGCGGATCCTGTCCACACACTCATCTACGCAGTGCTTTACGTGCTCTTAGCGGTGCTCTTTGGCGTAGCGTGGATCCTGACCTCCGGAATGGACCCCGAGACACAGGCTGAACAGCTCGCCAAAGCGCAGCTCCAGATCCCCGGCTTCAGGACCAGCGAGAAGATCATAGCCTCTATTCTCCGCCGCTACATCTGGGCGCTGACTATCTTTAGCAGCATAGCGGTGGGGCTGGTCGCTGTTCTCAGCGAGATCCTTAGAGCGATGGGCGGTGGCACCGGGATACTGCTACTCGTGGGCATCACCATACAGTACTACTCGATACTAGCAAGCGAGAGAGCGCTCGAAATGTACCCCGCTCTAGCCCGCTTCTTCCGAGAGTGATGGCGAAGTAACATTAGCTTACGTGCCGCTCCTTTTCAAGTAGGTTCACAGCACAAAACTCATGCAATAACGTTTTTAATATAGTAACTCCCTGAAAGTGGGGTGAGAGATTATGCCCAGGAAGGTGACTGAGAAGGTTCTCGAGCGTAAGAGGCAGATCTACGAGTATTTGAAGAAGCATGGGCCGATCCCCACTGTGGAGATAGTCAGAGATCTGGGTCTCTCGCACAGCCAGGTATTCTATATCCTGAGGCTCCTGCTTAAGGAGGGTAAGGTGAGGGAGGAGCGCCGAGGGAAGATGGCCTACTGGATAGCGGTGGAGTGATATTTTTAAAATGCGCCTTTTTATTTCAGCATCTGCGGGGTGAGAAGCGTGGGTGGAAGGCAGAGAACCTCCATCTTCATGGAGAAGAAGAGAGAGCTCGCCAAGGAGCGCGAGAAGGCCCAGTCCAAGGGCAAGAGCTAGCACCACGTCTTTTGTAGTAGTGCCCCTCTCTACTTCATGACCACCGTGTCTGCCAGCTCCTGGCCGCCTCCCAGACCGCGCATCAGGAGAGCGATTGCCATCCCCTCCTCAGCTCTCAGCCCCCTCAAGGAGCCGGCTCGCACATTGCATGCGGCCTTCCTAGCCCGGGCGCTTGCCATCTTCCGTGTGGAGGAGGTGCTGATCTACAAGGAGGGGGGTGTCCCTTGCAAGTACCTGGAGAAGATTCTCACCGCTCTCGAGGTGCCTCAGTACCTGCGTCGCTACCTAGTGCCTCTCGAGGAAACGTATAGGTACCTTGGGCTTGCCCCTCCCTTAGCAGTGCCCAGCCACCAGCTGAGGCACGAGGATCTCCCGTTCCGCGAGGGGGTTGTCGTGAGGGCTTCGAGGGGTGTGGCAGAGGTAGACGCCGGGCTTGACAACCTTGTTGTTGTTGAGGGGAGCTTCAGCGCTGGTGACAGAGTAACCTTGAAGAGAGAGGGCTCCAGGTGGGTCATCGCGGATAGAGACTCCCTAGGTGTCTATTGGGGCTACAGAGTCAGGAGCTACGGCAGCCTGGGAGAGGTGCTCGCGCGCTCAAAGGGTAGGTATCTCATCGTCTTCACTTCCCGGCGGGGAGAGCCCCTCCAGAGGGTTGCAGATAGTTTGAAGCGCGACGCTGAGGCAGCGGGGGGCTTGCTCCTGGTCTACGGGACGTGGGACAAGGGTTTGCAGGAGATAGCGGAGGAGGAGGGCCTAGATCTGAGTGCCTTCTCCCCCTACCTGGTCAATGTGGCTGTCAACCAGGGCACAAGAACCATCCGGACAGAGGAGGCGGTGCTGATCTCGCTCTCCTTGGTGAACTACTTGCTCCCCTGAACACGCGTAAAAGCTTTTAAAGCTGCGTTGCTTCCAAGCGCGCATTTGGTGGTGTGCGGTGGCTAAGGGTCATAGGCCTCGCAGAGGCTCGAGGGCGTACTACCCCAGGAAGAGGGCGCGCAGCATAGTAGCGCGTATCAGGAAATGGCCTAAGGTTAGTGAGGTTAGGCTGCTTGGCTTCGCGGGCTACAAAGTTGGGATGCTGCACGTGGTCGGTGTCGAGATGCACAAGAACAGCCCGTTCTACGGCCAGGAGAGGGTCTACGCGGCCACCGTGCTGGAGGTACCCCCGCTTCGCGTCCTAGGAGTTAGGGTCTATGAGGAGACGCCCTACGGGCTGAAGACGCTCGGGGAGGTCTGGGCCAAGGAGCTGCCAAAAGATCTCGAGCGCGTGTTCACGGTGCCGAAGGATCCCGCGTACCACGAGGAGCAGTTGAAGAAGCTGGAGGAGGTCAAGAGCAGGATTGCTGCGGTTCGGGTGATAGTGGCCACCCAGCCGAGGCTATCGGGTATTGGGAAGAAGAAGCCTGAGGTCTTCGAGATAGCCGTAGGCGGGAGTGGGGCTGAGGCTCTTAAGTACGCGCTGAGTCTCCTCGGCAAGGAGGTGAGGATAGAGGATGTCTTCAAGGAGGGCGACTACGTTGACGTGATAGCGGTTACTAAGGGGAAGGGTTTCCAGGGGGTTGTCAAGAGGTTTGGCGTGGCCCAGATGCCTAGGTGGCATAAGCACAGGAAAGGGCACCGCAGGATCGGGTCTGTTGGCCCGCAGAAGCCCGCTATAATGTTCTACACGCCGTTCGCGGGTCAGACGGGCTTCCACCAGAGGACTGAGTACAACAAGAGGATACTGAAGATAGGCAGCGTGGATAAGGAGAACGTGAACCCGCCAGGAGGGTGGCCCCACTACGGCCTGATAAGGACTTCCTTCGTGCTCATCGAGGGCAGCGTGCCGGGTCCGCCCAAGAGGCTCGTGAAGCTGAGAGCGCCCATTAGGCTGCTTAGGCCGAGGGAGGCCCCCAAGGTTGTATACATAAGTACCCAGCCCTGGCCCCCACAGAGGTGATGCTGAGTGTCCGAGCTTGCTCTTAAGCTGGTAGTCCCTGTCTACAACCTGGAAGGGGAGAGTGTCGGCCAGGTAGAGCTACCCACCGTTTTCAAGACCCCTCTGAGGAAGGACCTCATCAGGAGGGCTTTCCTCTCTGCCTTCACGGCCGGGCTGCAGCCCAAGGGGGCAGACCCCCTGGCAGGCCTCAGGACTACGGCGGAAAGTCTGGGAGTAGGTTACGGGATCGCGAGGGTAGCTAGGATCAAAGGCGGCTTGCGCGCAGCCAGAGTACCCCAGGCCGTCAAGGGNAGAAGGGCTCACCCGCCCAAGGTGGAGAAGAAGCTTCACGAGAGGATCAACAAGAAGGAGAGGAGGCTCGCCCTGATGTCGGCTATAGCGGCAACAGCCGTAAGGGAGGTCGTAGAGTCGAGGGGGCACGTAGTGCCCGACAAGCCTCTCCCCATAGTAGTCGAAGACGAGCTAGAGTCCATCCTGCAAACCTCAGAGTTGAAGAAAGTGCTCGTCAAACTGGGGCTGTGGGCTGATGTTGAAAGAGCGCACGAGGGAACAAGGATTAGGGCCGGCAAGGGCAAAATGAGGGGGAGGAGGTATAAGGTGCCTGTGAGCCTGTTGATAGTAGTCCGGAAGAACAACGGGATCGCCAAAGCGGCACGCAACCTACCCGGAGTCACTGTGAAAACTGTCAAAAACTTGTCCGTGATGGATCTAGCCCCCGGAGGCCACCCAGGCAGGCTCACTGTGTACACCGTGGGCGCGCTCGAGGAGCTCCGCGCGAGGTTTTCTGTCGAGGTGATTCAGAAATGAGCGAAGTGGGGGGAATCATTATCAGGCCCTTGCTCACTGAGAAAACACTGCGCCTCATAGAGGAGAACAACACGCTAACGTTCATCGTCGACAGGCGTGCGACTAAGCACCAGATCCGAGAGGCTGTAGAGAAGATGCTAGGTGTGAAGGTTGAGAAGGTGAACACCCTGATCACGCCGCGCGGCGAGAAAAAAGCTTATGTCAAGCTGGCTAAGGAGTACTCAGCCTCCGAGATAGCCACGCGAATGGGCTTGATCTGAGGTGGGGGTGCGGTGGGTAAGAGGCTGCTGGTCCAGAGGAGGGGTCGAGGGGGCTCCGTCTTCCGTAACCCAGGCTGGAAGAAGGTAGCGCCAGCCAGGTACCTGCCTTACAACGCAGAGGAGTTCAAGTCTAAAGTGCTTGTGGGCGTTGTGGAGGAGCTCGTCCACGAGCCCGGGCGGGGGGTGCCGCTAGCCATTGTGAGGTTCGAGGACAACAGGAGAATGGTAATGATCCCGCCAGAGGGGCTGGCTGTGGGCCAGAAGATCTACTACGGCGCTAGTGCGCCGATAGTGCTAGGGAGCGTGGTGGCGATAGGCAATGTGCCCGAGGGAACCATGGTCTGCAACGTGGAAATACACCCTGGGGATGGTGGGAAGATCGCTAGGTCCAGCGGGAGCTACGCCTTAGTTCTAGCGCATTCCGGGGGCAAGACGCTGATCCAGTTGCCCTCACGCAAGGTTAAGGAGGTGGACAGTGATGCCAGGGTGACGATAGGGATTGTCGCTGGTGGAGGGCGGGTAGAAAAGCCTTTCTTGAAAGCCGGGAAGGTCTACCACCTATCGAAGTCTAAGTCCTTCAAGTACCCGACGGTGAGGGGCAAGGCTATGTCTCCCTACGCGCACCCAGCTGGAGGTGGTCACCACCCGAAGGGTCTCACGCCAGTACCCAGGACAGCGCCGCCTGGGCAGAAGGTCGGGCATATTGCGCCGAGGAGGACTGGGAGGAAGAGAGGAACCTCGAAGTCAAAGGCTTAAGCAATCTCCTCCTTATCCCTTCTTATCCCTTCTTACACACTTTATACTTACACGTAGGAAGTATTTTCATCTCTACCTGCTGATAGTTTTGAGGATTGTACTCTCTATGCTCGTCAGCAGGCCTCCTGCCACCCTGCCCTTTATATCCCGCATGACTGCGGTCTCTATGAACATCTTCGTCATGTAGGGTGTCCGGCCGAACGTGATTTTCTTGTCCCACACCAGAATAGCCTTGTCAAAGCCCAGTGAAACCAGGGACTTGGGCTTCGACGAGAGGAATATCGGCTTGTGGACGAGGAGGCTCCTTTCACCCCTTATCTGTGCAGCGATGTTTCTTGCGGCCAGCTTGCCCTGGAGTATCGCTTCCTCAGCCATCTTCATTGCGCAGTCCGTGTCTACAGCAAAGTGGTTGATATCGCCGATCGCGTAGACGTTCTCATAGTTTGTGAGCTGTAAGTTCGGCTTGACGCGGATCCACCCACCTCTACCCACCCGTTCCACTCTACCCCGGAGTTCTATCGGCGATGCTCTCACGCCGACGGCCCAGATGATCATGTCGCAGGAGACTCTCTCGCCGCTCTCGAGACATAGCTCGTTCTCATCCACCCGGACTACACCGTTACCCTTGATTATCCTAGCTCCTTTAGACACCAGGAACTTCTCCGCCACCTCTGCTGCTTTGGGGCTGTTCAGCGCCGGCATGAGTATCTTCATCTTCTCGAGGATGGTCACCCTACCCGGTCCTAGGACCTCCAGCATCTCGCCTGCAACCTCCAGACCTGTGAGACCGCCTCCTACAACACACACGTTCCTGGGCTCGCCAAGCTTCCTGAGCTCCTCTATCATCCGGTTATAGTCCTCTAGCCTCCATGCGGGGCAAGTCTTTTCAGCGCCTGGTATGCCATAGTACTCGGTTGTAGCCCCAGCTGCAATGATCAGGTAATCGTAATCGTACTCTCGTCCGTCGCGCAGCTGTATACTCCTGGCGTCAAGGTCTATGAGTGCGACTTCCCCCTTGATGAAGTCGGCCCCGTACCTCTTGGCGATGCTCTCGTACCTCTCTGTGAGTTCCTCAGCGCTCTTCTTCTCCGATATCAGGTAGGGCAGTGAGGGGAGGTAGACGAACCTATCACTCCTGTCAATCAGGGTTACCTCGTGCTCGCTCTTGAGCTCGCTGCTCAGGGTTTTCAGGGCGTAGAAGCCACCGAAGCCCCCACCCAGGACTACTATTCTCGCCATACAGTGCAGAAGAAACAAGAATGCACAGCATAATAAGCGGAGCTTACTACTTTTAAATATTTTTCCCAAAAGCATATTACGGATTAAGTGTAATTATTTATCATCAGTGTGTAGAGAACTATTGTCTCATGGGATCTCACACCCGGGAGCTCTCGCAGGATGCTCGTGCGCGCAAGGCTTAAATTACATGCCCAGGCCGGAGAGACAGATTTCCATGGAGGTCTCAAGCAAGTTCACGTATAGGGGTTACACGGTAGAGGAGCTGGCCAGCATGCCCTTAGAGAAGCTAGCGGAGATTCTGCCGGCGAGGCAGAGGAGAAGCCTGAGGAGAACACTTATCGAGGGTCGAAGTGAGGAGCACCTCAAGTTCCTAGATAAGGTCAGGAGGGCCAAGAAGGCGTTAGCGGAGGGCAAGAAGCCCCCTGTTCTGAGGACGCACCTAAGGGACTTCATCGTCCTCCCTGAGATGGTGGGTCTGACAATTCACGTCTACAACGGCAAGGAGTTCGTACCCGTCGAGATAACCCCAGAGCGCGTTGGACACTACCTAGGCGAGTTCGCCCCTACAACCAAGAAGGTCGAGCACGGCGAGCCTGGCCTCAAGGCGACGCGCTCGTCGATGTACGTGGCTATGAAGTAGCTCCGCGAGTACTGGTGGTCAGCCTTGTCGCAGAACCTGAAGACGTTCACGTTCCTGGTTGAGGGGGGTAAAGCCACAGCGGGTCCTCCTATAGGCCCTGCGCTAGGTCCGCTGGGGCTTAACGTGATGCAGGTAGTCAAGCGGATTAACGAGCTGACGCAGGAGTACGCAGGCATGAGAGTGCCTGTGAAAGTGATCGTAGACGTAGAGAAGAAGACGTTCGAGGTTGAGGTCGGTACTCCCACCACTGCGGCGCTGATAGTCAAGGAGCTGAAGGTGGAGAAGGGGGCGCACCAGTCAACGAAAGAGTGGATCGGGAACCTCAAGTTCGAGCAGGTCGCCAAAATAGCCAAGATAAAGATGAAAGATATAGGCGCTAAGACGTTCAAGGCTGCGTTGAAGACTGTAGCGGGTACCGCACAGAGCATGGGCGTAAAGATAGACGGCAAGGAGCCCAAAGTTTTCATCAGAGATTTGGAGAGCGGGGTTTACGACGAGCTTCTCAAGAAGTACGAGGAGGTGGGTTAGGGTGAGCCTGCAGGCTCTATTTTCACCTCAGGAGCTTAGGAGCGCTCTCGAGAGGGCTGTCAAGCAGGCGCGCAAGAGGAGGTTCACTCAGAGTGTGGAGATGATAGTGGTACTGCAAGGCGTTGACATGAAAAAGCCAGAGAACAGGATTAACGTTACTGTGGCGCTGCCCAGACCTCCACCCTCGAAGCCCGCCAAGGTGGTCGTGATAGCCACGGGTGATCTAGCGCTGAAGGCTCGGGAGGCCGGGGCCGACCTAGTCCTCGATAGGGAGTCTCTGGAGAAAATAGCCTCCGATAAGAGAGGGGCTAGAAAGCTGGCGAAAAAGTACGATTTCTTCCTCGCTCAGCCGGACCTCATGGTTGTCGTCGGTAGGGTTCTCGGCAAGTACCTGGGACCGCGCGGGAAGATGCCCCAGCCCGTGCCCCCCAACGCTCCCATTGCTCTGCTGATCGAGAGGCTGAAAGGATCGGTGAGGCTTAGGAGCAAGGATCAGCCCCAGATAGCCTGCGTAATCGGCACGGAGGACCAGCCCATTGAGCACCTGCTGGAGAACGCCCAGGCGGTGCTAGAGGAGATTCTCAAGAAGTTCCCACCGCACAACATAAGGCGTATTTACTTCAAGCTCACCATGGGCGAGCCAGTGACTCTGTCGAGGAGGGTGGCTACGATATGAGTGGCCAGGTAGCAGTTGCCGTGCGCGAGAGGCTCTCGCCGGCTAGGCAGAGAAAAGTCAGGATGCTGCAGGAGCTGAAGGAGCTGCTCGCCAAGAACAAGTACTTCCTCGTAGCTGATATACACGGACTGCCGACGTCTGTTGTCAAGGGCACGAGGTTCCTACTTCGAGAGAGGGACAGCCAGCTTAAGGTAGTGAAGAATAGGGTATTCCTCATCGCTCTGAAAGAGACTGGGAGATACGTTGAGGGTATAGAGAAGGTATTGCAGGGTCAGAATGCAGTGATCTTCACCAACGACAACCCCTTCTCTATAGTACTGTTCCTCGAGAAGCAGAAGATAATGAGAGAAGCTCGTGCGGGAGACATTGCCACTAACGAGATTGTGATACCCTCTGGCAACACCGGGATGCCTCCCGGCCCTGTTCTCAGCCTCTTCAGCAAGCTGAACATCCCCACAAGGATACAGGAGGGGAGCATTTTCATCGCTAAGGACACCGTGGTGGCTAAGCCCGGTGACAGGATATCCCCGGAGCTCGCCGAGCTCCTCAACAAGCTAGGTCTCAAGCCTATCGAGAGCAAGCTGAGGGTCAAGGCCCTCTGCATCGACCACCGCATAGTGTACCCGGACGAGGTGGAGCTGGACCCCATGGTATACGCCGAGAGACTCAGGCAGGCCTACGCAGCAGCCTTAAACCTAGCAGTGAATGCCGTGCTACCAGTACCCGAGGTGATTGAAATCGCTGTGCGGCGCGCGCATGTCGAGGCGCTAGCTCTGGCGCTTGAGGCTGCCATCCCGACTCCCGAGACAATGCCGCTACTACTGCAGAGAGCTGAAGCCGCGGCCCGGGCGCTCTACGAGACGCTCAAGCGCAAGAATCCCTCTCTCTGAGAACCCCGTTACGTGCAGTTTTTAAATGAATGCTGTCCTAGTACGCTAGGTGCTCTTCCCGATGGCTGAGGAGCTGCTGAACCTGCCCTTTTTCGTCGAAAACGGCTGGATTAGGAAGACATGCAAGGTTTGCGGGAGGCAGTTCTGGACACTCGACCCAGACCGGGAGGTTTGCGGCGACCAGCCCTGTGAGGAGTACTCGTTCATAAAGGAGAGGGTTGGCGCTTCTGTGAGCTCGCCACGTGAGGTTCGCGAGAAATTCATCCACTTCTTCTCTAAGCACGGGCACACGCCCATCAGGCGCTACCCCGTGGTAGCTCGGTGGCGCGAGGATGTATACCTGGTAGGCGCTTCCATTTACGACTTCCAGCCGTGGGTCACTGAGGGGCTTGTGCCACCCCCTGCAAACCCCCTGGTTATTTCGCAACCCAGCATAAGGCTGACAGACCTCGAGAATGTAGGTAGAACGGGAAGGCACTTCACAGGCTTCGAGATGATGGCTCACCACGCCTTCAACGTCGGAGACCTGAACATCTACTGGGCCAACGAGACTGTCGAGTACGCCTTCAAGCTGTTCAAGGAGGTGTATGGAGTGAAACCAGAGGAGATGACGTTCATCTTTGACATGTGGAGTGGTGGCGGTAACGCCGGTGAGGACTACGAGGTTATCGTCAGAGGCCTCGAGGTGGCGACGCTGGTGTTTATGCACTACAAGGTGCTGGATGACGGAACGCTAGTCCCGATGAGGAACAGAATCGTTGACACGGGCTACGGGCTCGAGCGGATATACTGGCTGCTTACAGGCAGCTACAACGCCTACGAGGCTGTCTTCCAGCCGTTCGTCACCTGGCTCAGAAGCCTAGCCGGAGTAGAACCGCCGCCGGAGCGGCTGAGCCTAGCTCTGGCCAGGAGGAGTGGGGCGCTCGACTTCAAGAAGCCTGTGGAGGCATTCAGGCTGCTCAGCGAAATCTCCTCCTCCATCGGCGTCCCCCTCGAGGAGTTGAAGAAAGTACTGGAACCCAACGAGGCTGTGTACGCACTGGCAGACCACGCGAGGACCATAGCCTGGATGATAGGAGACGGCGTAGTGCCGTCGAACAGTGGTGCGGGCTACCTGGCACGCTTACTCATAAGGAGGAGCCTGAGGCTAAAGATGCGGCTGGGCCTCGAGATCCCGCTCTCGGAGCTCGTTGCGAAGCAGGTGGAGCTGTGGGCGGGGGACTTCCCCGAGCACCTCGAGGTGCTCGACGAGATAACGGATATCGTCGACTACGAGGAGTACAGGTTCCGCGAGACTCTCGCACGGGGTCAGAAGGCCCTGGGGGAGCTGTTGAGCGAGTACAAGTCGCGGGGTGCCTCCGAGCTGCCGGTAGAGGAGGCGCTGAAGCTCTATGAGTCGCTCGGCATACCTCCTGAGGTCATCGCGGAGCAAGCTGCTGCTGAGGGCCTAAGGGTGGACATAACAGGCTTCTACGCAAGGCTCGCCGAGCTGAGGGGCAAGGCTCAGCCACAGCAGACAGCTCTCTCCCTTCCAGTGGATCCGGAGGTTCTTAGAGGCTTCCCTCAGACACGCGCGCTTTACTACGAGGACGAGAAGCTGGGGAGATTTAGGGCGAGGGTCCTGGGCGTGCTCCAAGGCAGGTACGTTGTACTCGACCAAACAGCTTTCTACCCGGAGGGAGGGGGGCAGCTCGCCGACCACGGCTATCTGTTGTTCGACGGCGGGAGATGCAACGTCGTTAGAGTATTCAAGGTGGGCGGTGTGGTTGTGCACGAGTGCAGCGGCCTGCTCCCCCCGGTTGGAGCGGAGGTGGAGGGCGTCGTCGAGATGGAGAGGAGGCTCGACCTCATGCGGCACCACACCGCAACACACATTCTGCTCGGCGCGCTCAGGGCCGTCCTAGGCAGGCACGTCTGGCAAGCCGGCGCGCACAAGACACCGGAGTACGCCAGGTTCGACTTCACTCATCACAAGCCGATCACGCCAGAGCAGGCCAGAGCGATCGAGGAGCTTGCAAACAAGGTGGTGATGGAGAACAGGAGGGTTGTGAAGCGCTTCATGGGCAGAACCGAGGCTGAGCAGAAGTACGGCTTCACCTTGTACCAGGGCGGCGCGGTGCCGGAGCCCGTCCTCAGGGTCGTCGAAATAGAGGGCTGGGACGCCGAGGCCTGCGGTGGTACGCACTGCGACTACACAGGCGAGGTGGGCTTGATCAAGATACTGGGCTTCGACAGGATACAGGACGGCGTCGTTAGAGTGATCTTCAAGGCGGGTCGGCAGGCCCTCCGCCACGTCCAGGAGACTGAGGAGTCCCTAAGGTCNTTGTGCAGCTCCCTGGAGGTACCGTGNGAAAAGGCCCTGGAGAAGGTTCAGGAGCTTAAAGAGCGCGTGGAGCAGCTTGAGAAGGAGGTCGAGGAGGCTTAAAGAGGAGCTCGCGCGGGGAGGTTTGCCCGAGGAAGGACGTTTCACCGCCAGGACTACTCACGGTGAGGTTAGGCTCAATCCTCGTGGACTCGGGCGATATGCTGCCACGCGATGCGGCCACAGCTGTCGGCAGGAATGCGGCCCGCAGCATAGTGGTGGCGTTCAACGGTAAGGGCGACATCGCTGTGAAGATCACGGACGATATCCTCGAGCATTTTGACGCGCGTGATCTCGGCAGGCTTATCTGCGAGAGGCTCGGCGGCAAGGGCGGGGGTGTGAGGGATCTCTTCCAGGGTAGGCTCGGCAGAGTGTCAGAACTGGAGGAGGTTATCAAGGAGCTTCTCGGGGCGCTGGGCACGCGTTAACACAGAACGCGGGGATTGGCTGAGGGGGCATCCTGACACTCGGCGCACATTAAGTTATTATACTCACGGCTGCCATTCTCCGCCGCGATGAAGAGGCTCAGCCCGCGTGAGCAGCGCCGCCTACTCGAGAAAATGGGCCTCAACGTGAGATCTCTCGACAATGTCGTGGAGGTGCAGATCCGCCTCACAGACCGCGTTATCACACTGAGGAACCCATCCGTGCAGATGATCGAGGTCAGAGGTGGGGGGAGGATCTACCAGGTCTCCGGTGAGGAGTCTGAGACACCCCTGGTGGCTCAGGTCGAGCTTTCCGAGGAGGACGTGCAGCTGGTGGCTGCGCAGGCGAACTGCAGCNTGGAGGAGGCCCGGGAGGCTCTGAGGGAGGCCGGCGGGGACATAGCCAAGGCTATTCTCATACTCTCCGCCAAGAAGAGAGCCTNAGAAGCTTCGGTGAGCACGCGTGCTCACCAGGTTCAAGGAGAAGTTCTCTCCCATCCTGGCAGCCCTGGCTAANCCCTTCCTCGGCTTAAGCCCAAACGTGGTGACGCTAACAGGACTTGCGATTTGCGCGGCTGGTTACACCGCCCTCCTCGCTGGCCACTTCGTGGTGTTCGTCGCGGCGGTGATCGCATCTTCACTCACAGATGCCATTGATGGTTACATCGCCCGTGCGCNGGGGCGCGTAACCAAGCTGGGAGCCTTCCTCGACTCTGTCGCTGACAGAGTCGAGGACGTGCTCCTCGGGGCAGCGCTGCTGGAGCTTCAGCTCGTNGGGCCGCGGGAAGCAGTATTGCTCGCAGCGGGCTTCCTTCTGGTTAGTTACACCAGGTCGAGAGGAGAAAGCCTGGGTGTCGAGATGGCGGGAGTGGGGCTGGCAGAGAGGGGGGAGCGGCTTGCGCTGATCCTCCTATCCCTTATCCTTTACGTGTGCTGGGCACAAGCCGCTCGGGTAGTAGTTATAGTGCTTCTCGTTCTCACGTACGTGACCGTCCTGCAGAGGGTCTATCACGCGGTGCGGGCCCTCTCGGGTCCTGCGCGCGGCGCGTAAAGTATGTATTATCTCTCCCCGGGCTTTTTTAACGAGAGGAGCCTTGATCGAGGTAGATGGGTCGTTCGGCGAGGGCGGAGGGCAGTTGCTGAGGTACAGCGTAGCCTTAGCGGCACTGATGGGCACGCCCATCCGCGTATACAACATACGCGCCAAGAGGGACAACCCCGGCCTCAGGCCCCAGCACCTCTCGGCAGTCAAGTACATCGCCGAGCTTGTCGGCGCGGAGGTCGAAGGGCTTCAGGTAGGCTCGACGGAGATCGTGATGAGGCCCCGCCGCAGGCGAATCCCAGCAGGCACTTACACAGTGGACATAGGGACAGCGGGCAGCGTGACCCTCTTCCTGCAGGCGACTCTCCCCGTGCTCATCAACGCTGAGGGGAAGTTGCAGCTCGAGGTGCGCGGCGGAACCAGTGTGCGCTGGAGCCCTCCGTACCGGTATTTCGAGAACGTGCTGCTCCCGCTGCTCTCGGCCTTCGGCGTGAGGGCTAGCACGCACCTGCTGCGCGAGGGCTACTACCCGGAGGGCGGCGGCATAGTGCGTGTTAACGCGGAGCCCTCCTACCCTCTAAAAGCCGTGGACTACTCAGCACCCGGCAAACCGTCCAGCGTGGAAGGTGTTTCCTACGTGAGTAACCTCCCGTGCCATATCGCCGAGAGGCAGGCGTCAAGCGCCAAGGCTGTACTTCAGGAGCACGGCTTCAAGGTCGGGAAGGTGGACGTGCTGTGCAACGTGCCCGCGATAGGAAGGGGTAGCGGCATAGTCCTGTGGTCCCGGGTGGGCAACTCGGTCATTGGAGGTGACGCGCTTGGCGAGAGGGGTAAGCCAGCGGAGGTCGTTGGGCGAGAGGCTGCCGAGGCCCTGCTGAAGGTTCTGAGAGCAGGCGTCCCTGTGGACCCTCACGCCTCAGACAACCTGGTGATATACATGGCGCTGGCGGAGGGCACCTCGTCCATCCTCACCACGGAGCTAACGTCGCACGCCGAGACAGCGCTGATCCTCTGCAAGGAGATCACGGGCGCCAGCTTCTCCGTGGAGAAGACAGAGAGGGGAGTGAAAATAACAGTGAAGGGGGCAGGCTTCCGATCTTAGCGCTCCACCTCGATCTCGACGGTATCCTCCACGTTAACGCCCAGCTTCCTCGAAGCACTACCCCGGTTCACCACTAGCTCTAGAAAGCCGCAGCTGTTGATTATAGCAGCTGCCTCGCCAGGCTCGACCTCGCCGAATGTCCTCACGAGTTTAATGCTGTGCTCTCCACCGGAGACCCTGACTCTGAGTGAGGCGCCGTATCCCACGGACAGCCTCCCCAGGAGCTCCTCACTCACATTGAGCGCGACGTTCCCGAAGTTGTCGATATGGACAGCCTTAGCCCTGATGATGCTGCCTACAACCTCCGGCTCCCAGATACTTAGCANAACTGGATCCGCGTCCTCGCGCCCAACCTCCTCCGGGCTCCCCCCGCACGCGATGTACGCGGCCACCGGGCCGAAAACATCGCGGCCGTGGAAAGTGTAGGAGTGCTTGCGCGCGTAGGGAACCCTCTCGATAACCCAAGCCCTGAAGGGGGGATCCCGCGAGGCAACGCACGTGAGAAGCCCGGTGTCAGGCCCTACGAACCAGTACCTCGCACTCCGCACCACAAGCCCCCTCCTTGAAGTGCCTACACCTGGGTCCACAACAGCGAGGAAAACTGCCCCCTCAGGAAAATCGTCGAAGCAGCACGACAGAGTATAGCAGCCATCCAGCGGGGACCATGGTCGCACGCCGTGGCTTACGTCTACGATCTCGGCCGAGGGGCACACCCTCTTGATCACAGCCTTGACGGCCGCCACGTAGTAGTCCAAGTAACCGAAGTCGGACAGAAAGGCTACTAACGGCATGCTGGGATCCCTCTGGTGACCAGCATCCCGGACTCTGTTACTCGCTCTCCTCGGCTTCTTCCTCGATCATAGTCTCGAGGAAGACCTCGTAATACTCCTCTTTCATGTGCCTCCTCTCCTCCTCGCTCGCTACTCCCGAGGGGGCTGTGAAAACCGAGACCTTNGTCTTCTTTTCCTCTGTGATGACCTCTTTTGCCGCGTAGCCCTCCGGCCTCTTTGCCTTCACCTCGTAACCGCAAGACTGGCAGACCAGGAGCAGCCCCTCGCCTCTCCTTCTCGGCAGCATTAACCCACCACACTTGGGGCAGAACTCCATTCCGCAACACCACCTGCTTGGGGAGAGTTGGCTCTGCCAAGCTATATTTTAGCCTTTCGCCAGAGCTCTCTCATCCCCCTTTCACCCTAACTCGCACAAAATATTTTTCAGCGCGCTGGAGCTATGCCTCGGCCCTACATGCTCAAGGATTTCAACCTTGTAGTGTCCACTTACAGGAACAGGGAAAACGACTGCATTGCGGAGTTGTGGTACTTCGCCCGCGAGCTCGGCGATAAGCAGCTGGACGCCAGCCGGACAGGTCTCCCGGCCTTGGTGGTCGCCAGGACGAGCTTAGACCCTGAGTATTTCGCTTCGAAAGCCAGGGAGAGGGTGCTCGAGAACCCCTGGTACTTCAGGTACATCCTGAAGATAGTCCCCATACACGTGGTTGTGGAGTCGTCACCGGAGGAGATCTCCCGAGCTGCGCTAGCTCTAGCATCCTCCAAGCTCATGCCTGAGGAAACCTACAAGGTCGAGGCGAAGATCAGGCTCTCCGACCTCTCTAGGGAGAGGGTGATAGACGCGATTGCTAGCCAGCTAAAGAATAAGGTCGATTTAACAAATCCGCAGAAGCTTATCGTAGTTGAGGTTTTCGGAGAGGTAGCAGGAGTGGCTGTAATCCCGCCGGAGCTTGTGGTCTCCATGGAAAGGCTGCGCAGAGAAGCCCGCAGAGCCCACGCGCAGTCACTGGGTGGCAAGGTAGAGGAGGGCGGCGCGGGCGCGTAGAGCCCCCGCAACCTTCTCGCTCAGCTGCTCCCTGCTCTCAGCACGTATGCCCAGGTACTCGGCGAAGAAGTCCGCCCAACTTCCCTCCTCGTACTCCCTTACCCTGAAGTTCCTCGAAGCTGCGAAGCTCTCGAGCTTTCTAGCAAGCTGCAGGGGGCTGCGCGTTGTGAGGCATACGAGACCGAGTAACCTGCACGGCGCTGAGGCCAGCAGCGAGAGAGCCTTGCTTACGTTTCTCTCCCCGAGGAGGTAGAGGAGGAGCTCCACCTCCACACCTCTTGAGATCATCCTACCGGAGGTGTAGGCTCTCAGGGCATACATCGCAGCGGATGCTAGGACGCTTTCAGGTGGGAGGACGTCACACCGGGAGACCACAGAAACCCACTCTTCAGGCTCTAGGATCCTGCTCAGCTCGCGCGCAACCTCCTTGGGGAGCAACTCCGAGTGCGCCTCGAGACATTTAACGAAGAGGTAGCCCTTGACACCCTTCACCTGCAGCTCGATCACAGCGTCGGGAGGGCGAGCTTCCTATAAATCTGCGCGCTTGCATGGGAGGTCGGATCAGTATGAGGCTGGCAGTCGTCGAGAGAACCCTCTGCAAGCCCAGCAAGTGCAACCGGGAGTGCATGAGGTTCTGCCCAGTCAACAGGGCGGGCTCTAAGTGCGTATGGTTGGACGAAGTGGATAATGTGGCTAGGATATCCGAGGAGCTGTGCGTGGGCTGCGGGATATGCGTGAAGAAGTGTCCTTACTCGGCGATCACTATAGTGAACCTACCGGAGAAGCTAGCCAAGTACCTTGTCCACAGGTACGGCCCCAATGGCTTCGAGTTGTTCAAGCTGCCTGTGCCTAAGGAGGGTCGCTGCCTGGGTATCCTAGGGAGCAACGGCGTGGGTAAGTCCACAGCCCTCAGGATCCTCTCGGGTCAAATGAAGCCGAACCTCGGCAGGATTGGCGAGGAGGTGGAGTGGGATGACATTGTAGACTTCTTCAAGGGATCTGAGCTCCAGACATACTTCCAGAGGCTCGCGGACGGGAACCTCCGCGCAGTCCTGAAGCCGCAGGCTGTGGACCCGCTGGCTCGCGTGAAGCTTACGGTCAGGGAGGCTCTTTCGAGGGTGGATGAGCGCGGTAAGGCTGACGAGGTAAAGGAGCTGCTCGGCCTGAGCGGTGTGTGGGACAGGACTCTAGCGCACCTCAGCGGCGGCGAGCTGCAGAAAGTCGCCATCGCCGCTGTTATGCTCAGGGATGCACAGGTCTACCTCTTCGACGAGCCGTCGAGCTACCTGGACATCAAGGAGAGGCTGCGCATCGCAGGCGCGATACGCGGGCTTGTGAAGCCCGGGGTCTACGTGGTAGTTGTCGAGCATGACCTGGCTGTTCTTGACTACCTCTCCGACATTGTCTCAATAATCTACGGCGAGCCGGGCACCTACGGGGTTGTGGGCCTGGTGAAGGGGTCGCGAGCGGCGATCAACGCATACATCGAGGGCTACATACGGGAGGAGAACGTGCGTTTTAGGGACTACAGGATCGAATTCCACGAGCATCCTCCTCCAGCTGAGTGGCAGCAGGAGTCCGTGCTGCTCAGGTGGAGTGCCCTTGAGAAGCGATTGGATAGCTTCGAGCTGAGGGTTGAGGCTGGCGAGCTGCACAGAGGGGAGGTTCTCGGCGTTCTGGGCCCTAACGGCATCGGTAAAACCACGTTTGTCAGGCTGCTTGTAGGTGAGCTGACACCGGACAGAGGCTGGGTGGAGAGACCAGCCGCACTGAGACTGAGCTACAAGCCCCAGTTTCTCGGAGAGGTTAAGTTCGAAGGGACCGTTAGGGAGTACATGAGGGAAAACGGCGTCGACTTGAGCTCCAGCATCCTGCAGGCAGAGCTGCTTAAGCCGCTTAGAATAGCCCCTCTACTAGACCGCTCGCTTGCCGAGCTGAGCGGGGGCGAGCTGCAGAGGGTGCTTGTGGCTGCCGCGCTGGGTAGGGAGGCTGATGTATACCTGCTCGACGAGCCTATGGCATACCTGGATGTTGAGCAGAGGTACGCCGTGGCCAGGGTCGTGAAGAGGCTNACTGCCGAGAGGGGGTCGGCCACGATAGTCGTGGAGCACGATATAGTCGCCATAGACTTCCTGTCCAAGACGCTGATGGTGTTTGAGGGTGTACCTGGGAGGAGCGGTGTGGCATCACCGCCCATGAACATGAGGAAGGGTATGAACACGTTCCTCAGAGAGATGGATCTGACCTTCCGGCGGGATCCACAGACGAAGCGTCCCCGGATCAACAAGCCGGGATCCTGGCTGGACCGCTACCAGAAGGAGGTGTTGAAGGAGTACTACTACGTCGTGGCAGAGGAGAAAGAGGAAGACTAGGCAGCCTGCACGTCCCTAAACCCCCGTTTTCACGCGCCTGCTACAGCGGAACACTTGCAGGTGCTAGCGGACAGGAGCGCCAAAAACTTAATAAGATAATCCCAGCAAAGACCCCTGTCTCAAAAACGGCAGGGTGAGATGCTGGTATGGCAGCAGAAGCTGGTGTGGTCTTCGTTGGCAACAAGCCAGTGAGCAGCTACGTGCTGGCAGCAGTGACGCAGTTCAGCAGCGGAAGCAGAAAGGTCATCCTCAAGGCGCGCGGTAGAGCTATCTCCCGCGCTGTAGATGCCGCGGAGCTCGTGAGGAGATTCCTCGGCGAGAAGGTCAAGTACGGCAATATCACTATTGGCAGCGAGAGAGTCGGCGAGCCCGGCAAGGAGCGCCAAGTGTCTACGATCGAGATAGAGCTTGTGAAAGTTGATTAGCCGACCAATTTTTCTCCAAAATTTTCTGCAATAACTTTACTACATCATACTGCCTAGCTTTAACCAAATGTATATCTAGCCTTGAGCACCTCATCCCTGCGGCGGATCCTGCATGCTGCGTGTCGAGCTGCTCGCCTCGAGTCCCTTTGTCCGGAAAGGCAGGAGGGAATTCTCCTTCAAAGTGGTTAACCGAGGCTCCTACGAGGTCAAGGGCACGCCCTACTTCGTCCTCCGGGAGCCCGGCGAGAAGCAACCCAGAGCGTTCGTAATCTTCGACGAGAGCACTATAGCCCCTGGGGGCGAGGCAATTTTCTCCGCAGAGCTGGACCTAAGCTGCGTGAAGGGGGTTGTAGAGCTGGAAGCNGTCTTCGAGGTCGAGGGTAAGGTTGTCGCCAGCGATAAGCTCCCATTCTACGTGTTCGAGGAGGGCCCACCCATACATGTGACCTTCGTTTGGCACTTCCACCAAGCACCCCAGTATAGGCCCAGCGGCGTCTACAAGGACATCTGGCCCTTCCTTCACGTCTACCACGGATGCTTCCACTCGTACAGCGGGGGACCCTACAGCGTCCACGTGCAGCTCCACAAGCGCGTCCCGGGGTGGAAGGATGTGGATCACTTCTCCCCCTCCCTACTGGAGCAGTGGGCCTGGGCTGTCACCGAGGGTTTCTCGATGGGAGGAGAGAGCNTATCCCCCTCCGACGAGAGGGTTCGGGCGGTCGCCAGGGTTCTGGAGGCTGTCAAGGAGCTGGCAGCCGAGGGGGCTGCAGAGGTCCTCGGCAGCGTGTTCGCGCACACGATAATGGGTTTTCTCCTGGACGAGGCTCGCAGGCACGGTCTCGAGAAGCTTCTGAGCTNNCTTCTCTCCTGGGAGCTCGAAGAGGGCTTCCGAATAGTGGAGGAGGTTCTGGGCAGGAGACCCAGGGGGGCGTGGACTCCGGAAATGTTCTGGAGTATGAAGCTTATCAGCTTGCTCTCCAAGGCTGGTGTCGAGTACACAGTCCTCTGCGAGCAGCACTTCAGGGCAGCTAGCGGGGACAGGGGCACGGTGTACGAGCCGTACATAGTGGAGGACGGTGAGGGCAACAGGCTGGTAGTCTTCTTCAGGGACCTGCAGCTCAGCGACTGGATCAGCTTCCACCTGGACTTTTCCAGCCCTGAGGAAGCTGAGAGAGCTGCGTGGAACTTCGCAGTCGAACTCGCCAGGAGGAGGGATGTGGCCCCAGGAGGCATAGTTGTGATAGCTCTCGATGGGGAGAACTACATGATACTCCCGCACTGCAGGCCTTACGCCCCCTACTTCATTGAGAAGCTGGCATCCCTCCTGGTGAGCGCAGAGGTTGTTCGGTTAACAACCCTCGGCGAGTATCTGAGGGAAAACCCGCCCAGGAGGGTTCTCAGGCACGTGCCCAGCGGCTCCTGGATCCAGCTCTCGTCCTCCCAGTGGGTGGGCGGCGCGAAGACTGAGACCTGGAGTAGAGTCTTCCAGCACTTGAGGGCTGTGGCGGCACTGCTGGAGGCTCTAGGGGAGGAGCAGGCTCGCAGTCTTCTCTCTAGGAGGCAAAGCCCTGTGTACGATATCTTCAAGGCGGCTGCGATCTCGCTAGACAGCGATTTCTACTGGTATGGTGAGGACGAGCGTGAGAGGAGCTTCGTCCTGGAATGGGCTGCCTATGCGGAGGAGCTTGCTGTGAGGCTGCTGAGCTCCATCTCGCTCTCGGTATCGAGGCTTGACGCGAAGCTTGTAGAAGTGCAGGCAGCTAACCCCACGGACTTTGAGCTCAAGCTAGTCCTTCTCTCCCGCGACTCTGGCCGCAGCCTGGAGGTGCTGCTGAAGCCTAGAAACTCCCAGAAGCTAATCCTCGACGCAGAAGGCTGGAGGTCCTTCGAGGTGAGAGTTGGCGATTACGTGCTCGCGCAGTGGTAGCTCACGCCACGTTTTTTTAGCAGAAGCTACTAGATACTCTCGTGAGCGAGAGGGAAGATACCGAGCTCGCTAGGATTACTGCTGTTACACTTGCCATCGAGGGTATCAGAGCCGCAGACCCTATGAAAGCTGTCAAAGACTACGTCAAGGTATCCGGGGACGAAGTACTGCTTCGCGACGGGACAGGGATCCCGCTGCGCGGGAGGGTGATCGTTGTAGGCGCTGGCAAAGCCACGGGAGGTATGGCGAAGGCTGTTGAGGAGCTTTTCGGAGACAGGATAAGCCGGGGCGTGATCGCCGTCCCGGAGCCGCTTGCTGAGGTCTACTCCAAAGAGCTTAGGAGGGTCGAGGTAGTCCCCTCTACCCACCCTAGGACTTCCGAGAAAAGCCTCGAGGCCGGGCGGCGAGTCCTGGAGGCCGTGAAAGGGCTTGGTGAGGAGGATCTTGTTGTCGCGCTTTTCTCAGGTGGTGGTAGCGCGCTCCTCGAGTACCCTGTAGAAGGGGTGGGCATAGACGAGATAGCCGAGACAAGTATCCTGCTGATGGAGGCAGGAGCCGATATCTTCGAGCTGAACACTGTCAGGAAGCACCTCTCCAGGATCAAAGGCGGGTGGCTCGCCAGGCACTTACAGCCAGCCGCTTGCCTCACGCTCATGATCTCGGACGTTGTGGGCGACCGCATGGACACCATAGCCTCAGGCCCCACCGTTCCTGATCCGACAACCTTTGAGGACGCCCTCAACGTGATTTCGAAGTACGGGCTACGGGGCAGCGTGCCTAGGTCCGTCATCGAGTACCTGGAGGCAGGAAAGGAGGGAAAGGTCCCCGAAACCCCGAAACCCGGCGACCCTATCTTCTCGCGGGTCTACAACAGGATCGTTGCAAGNAACAGGATCTCCCTCGAGGCAATGGCCGAGAAGGCGAGAAGCATGGGGTATAATGTCCTCATACTAACCTCGATGCTCGAGGGAGAGGCCAGGGAGGTGGGCAAGATCGTGTCCTCCATAGCCAAGGAGATCAGGAGCAACGGGCGCCCAGTACCACCCCCGGCTGTGGTGCTACTGGGAGGTGAGACAACGGTGACTGTAAGAGGCAGTGGGGTGGGGGGTAGGAACCAGGAGCTCGCTCTCTCAGCAGCTATCTCTATCCGCGGCTGGGACAGGGTGGCGATACTCTCGGTCGGCAGTGATGGACGTGACGGTCCCACGGACGTTGCGGGGGCGGTGATCGACGGCTACACCTACGAGAAAGCACTAAGCATGGGTCTGAAGCCGGAGGAGTTCCTCGAGAGAAACGACAGTTACAACTTCTTCAGACAGGTCGGGGGGCACGTATTGACAGGTTACACGGGGACCAATGTGAATGACTTCATCATAATTGTTGTTGAGAAAGAAAAAGCTTGGGATTAACTTCTACCAGTTTCTCTGGCTCAGAACCTCTTAGGTCTCCTCCGGAAGTCCCTCCTCTCCCTCCTCCCCTCCTCGTACTTCCTCTCGGAGATGTTGTTCTCCAGGTTTACCTCCTCGATCTTCCTGTCGGGCTGCGCTATAGAGCCGAAACGCCCGAGCCCCAGCCTGAGAGACCCCCTGTAGAGGGACACATAGCCGTTTACCAGGGATACAGTCTCCCCGATGAGCTCCCTGAACTTATCTATTTCATTGTCCCAAGCCGTCAGAAGTGCCACCCCGCTCTCATCGCCCACAAGGACATCGGCGACCCTATGCTCCATGCCGTCTCTTCTGGACACTATACTCTTCTCATCCATCACTTCGAGAACCTTAAAAGTGACCGAGAATTTTCGAGTCTCAGGAGTTATTTCCGCAATCTTAACATTCCTTAGGTTTACTCTTTCCATTCCGCTCTCTCGTGCCCGTTAAGGCGCAAGCCTGGGCTTGCGCTCGATCTTATTAACCTTTCTGCCTCTCGGGTGCTGCTTGATTCTCTTGAAGTACCTGACAAGCAGTGCACGCACCATCAAGACAGTAGCGTAGATCCCCCTGCTGGTGAACCCTCTCCTCGCCAGCTCGCGATCGCCAACCTTGCGGAGCGCGGCGACGAGCTTTCTCATAAGGATGTAGCGGCGCAACCTCCTGAGGACATCCAGCGATGCCAGGCAGTACGCTATTGCCTCCCTACCCCTGCCTGCCAGGGCCAGAAGCACTGCGTTGAGGTAGCCGAGGTAGAGGGCCAGCATAAGTCTCACAGCCATGCCAGGGCTCTCCACATTTTTCACGAGGTTGAGCATCCTGTTCCTATAGCCGAAGTATAGCTTCTCGAAGCTGACCCTCTTCTCAAGCTTATCCTCGTGAAAGACCACAGCCCTCGGGTCGAAGACAACCTCATAGCCCCGGAGCCTGAGCCTCCAGCTATAGTCGGTGTCATCGTCGTAGATGAAGTAGGTGTCGTCGAACCCCCACACCTCCAGGTAGGCGCTCTTCCTTGTCAGCATTGCTGCGGAGGAAGCAGCAAAGATAGTCATGGGTTTTGAGAAGATGCCGTGGTCCCAGCCGTACGTGGTCAGCCACGTACCCACACTGTCCATGCCCAGGCCTGTGTGATCCATCTTCCCGGGGTTGCTCAGAGAGATAACCTTAGCCTGTACGGCTCCGATCCTTGGATCTGAGGAGATAGTTTCGACAAGCCATGTGAGCCAGTCGGGCTGAACTACGGTGTCATTATCCAGGAAGGCGATGTACTCGGCTTCAGGGTTGCTCGCAAGAACTCCGACGTTGTGGGAGGCAGCTGCACCGATGTCGCGGTCGAAATGGACAAGCTTTACTCTCCTATCGTTGAGCTTGCTGAGCGCCTCTTCCACCCCCTCACGTCATCGAGTCCACCACTATCACCTCGAAATTCGGGTAGGCTGTCTTCAGCAGTGAGTCCAGGCATCTGAGGAGAGTTTCCAGGGACCTGTAGTTCACCACCACTACGCTTACGAGAGGCCTATCGTTCACGCTGATCTCCAAGCCGCTAAACTATTTTAGCTCTCCGCGTGCGCTAGCTGTGTGAAAGCTCAAGGCTCGCAACGAGCACTTCGCAGCAGGCTCGTTGCGCTCGCGCAGCTCTTGGTAATCGTGGCGCTAGCGGTTTACATAGTACGCGACTTCGACCTGGAGGACTTCCTGCATGCACTCAGCCTCGTAGATCCCGTCGATATCATGCCGGTTCTCGTGTTCGAGGTATTGTACTACGTCTCGCACGCAGCAGCATTCTGGGCGTTGTGCAGGAAGAGGTTTGGTCTGACCTTCCGCGAGGCTCTCGGCTCTTCCATGATGGCCTGGCTCGTCGACCTCCTCCTTCCCTCAGCCTTTGTGGAAGGCGATGTGGCGAGGTTCTTTTTCCTCAAGACGAGGTCGGATTGGGCGTCTTCCCTGAGCTACACGCTTTTCTTCAGGCTGCTTATCAGCTCCACGCTGGTGTTCTTCATACTCTTCGCCTCACTGCTCGCGCTGAAGACTCTCTCCTTCTACTCCTCTCTTGCGCTGGTCTACGCGGCTGTGATCGTGCTGGGCGCGGCTCTCTCCATGGCTATGGGAGTCGTGGTGTTTAAGCCCAGTGTGCTGAAGAAACCCCTGCTCAAACTGCTGAGGAGAGCTGTACCCTCCAGGAGGCTGGGAAAGCTAGAGCACGACCTGGAGGAGTTCCTGGCGAAGGTTCAGGATGTTGCAGCGGAGTTCCGGGAGAATGCAGCGTGGCTCCTAGTGGCCATCGCGGCACTGATGCTACAGTGGGTGAGCGGGATAATGACACCCTACTTCTCGCTGAGAGCTGTCGGCGTCGAGGTGGATGCTCTCTCGATCGCACCGGGCTACACGATATTGACGGTCTTCTCGCTTGCCTCGATAGGTGTGCCTTTCATGCTGGGCAGCGTGGACAGCGCGCTCGTAACCCTCTACCTGATTCTAGGAGTGCCCAAGGAGAGAGCCCTCCTCGCAACACTCCTTGGGAGAAGCATCACTATATTCATCTCCCTGGCGATGATATACCCGCTGGGTATCTACTACATCAAGAGGACCTTCTCCACAAGCAACCTGGAGGACGTGAAGCGTGCACTCCAGAGGATCTCGCAGGAGTACGGGGTTAGAATGCCGTTTATCAGTGGCTAGCGCGCGCGGCGCGCGCCCATGCTTCTCAGCTCACGCAAGACCCTTTGGCGCACAGCCTCGTCGAAGAAGCTGCTGACCTCCTCCTTCAGCTCCGAGAGCGTCATGACGGCTAGGACATGGGAGCAGAAGCCCTTGCTCTCGAAGCCCTTGCATGTGCAGGAGAACCTCCCGTTCTCGTACTTCACCAGGTGCTTGCTATTCCTGCCTATNACGTAGTACATGNATGGGCTTATCTTCACGACCCTCCCCTCGCTGAGCAGCCAAGCTGCTTTGTTGATCATTTTCTGCATAGCAGTGGGCTGGACACTCTCCTCATGCTGCTCCGCATTAGCTCCCGGCATTACACGAGGTTTATACGAAGGCGGCTTATTAGTCTAGCGTATGACGCGCGTCGCTGTAATCTCAGACTCCCATGACAGGCTGGAGAACATCCGCCGTTTCGCCGAAAGAGCCAGGGAGGAGGGTGTCGAGGCGGTGATACACGCGGGAGACATAATCTCGCCCTTTGCTCTCAGGGAGTTCAAGGGCTTGAAGGTCTACGCGGTCTACGGCAATAACGACGGCGAGAAGCTGCTGCTGAGCAAGGTCGCCGCGGAGATGGGCTTCCTGCTCTCCGAGCCACCGCTGTTCCTCAGCCTGGGTGGTAGGGAGATCGCTGTGGTACACGGGGCAAGCACCCCTAGTGGCACTGTGAGGCTCGTGGAGGCTCTCGCGAGGAGCGGCATGTTCCACGTAGTCGTCTATGGCCACACACACCAGCTTGACGTGAGGAAAATCGGAGAAGCCCTGGTGGTGAACCCCGGTACTCTCTCGGGCTACCTCGCAGACCGTGCGACGTTCGCCCTGGTGGATCTCGANACNCTGGAGGTCGAGGTACTGGAGGTGTAGTGATGGGCCACGACGGCATACTCACGACAATCAGGGAGGCAGCCCGTAGGGCTGGTGAGGCTGCGCTGAGAGTTCGGGAGCAAGGCCACGCCAGCGAGGTCGTGGGCAGGGGTCGCGGCGGGGACCTCGCGCTCCGCGGAGACATCGAGGCTGAGCGAGTGGCTGTAGACTACCTGCTTAGTCACGCGGACTGCGCTGCAGTGGTGTCGGAGGAGATGGGTGAGAAGACGGTCGGGGGGAAGGGTTATGGTGTTCGTAATAGACCCTCCTGGACGGCAGTAGGAACTACAAGCGGCGGGAGCCCCCTCTTCGCGGTCTCGATAGCCGCAGCAGTGGGTAGGACTCTCGGGGACGTGGTTGCAGGTGTAATCTACGCGCCAGCGATGGGGCTGGAGATTTACGCCGCGAGGGGCTCAGGAGCTTACGTCAACGGCAGGTTGCTGGACGCTAGGAGCGGTGGAGACGGCGAGGGCTTAGTCTTCGTCGGAGCAAGCCCCAAGGCGAGCTTCCTCCCCTACGCCTACATGCTCAGCCTCTCAGCCAGGGGCTTCATCGTCAGGTCGCTGGGCTCTGCCAGCTTAGAGCTCGCCTCTGTGGCCACAGGAGGTGCGGACGCATATGTGGAAGCTTGGGGCACCATGCGCGTTGTCGACATCGCGGCAGCCTACCTGGTAGTACGGGAAGCCGGAGCCTGGGTGTGCGCTGAGGGCTTTCTCGGCAATCCTCCTCTCCTCTCACTCAGCGAGAGGCTCGCCATAGTGGCTGCGAGGACGGAGCGGCTTGGGAAGGAGCTCCTCGAGCTACTAGCCGAAGAGCTCGGCCTGGCAATGGGCAGCATTTTCGAGGTGGTGAGCCCTGGCGCGCGCACGCAGGGCTCTCGTTGACGCGCACGTGCATCTCCACGAGTTCGAGAGAAAGGACGTGGAGGAGTTCGTTAGCTCGGGCATGGTACTCGTCGCCGTTAGCGACGACTACGAGTCCTCACTGAAGACCCTGGAGCTCCGCGACAGCTACCCCGAGTCTGTTGTGGCTTGTGTCGGAATCCACCCCTGGCAGATCCCCGAGGAAGGGATACCGGTGGAGGTTCTGGAAGCAACCGTCGACTTAGTGCGTGAGGCCGACTGCGTCGGTGAGGTAGGGCTCGACCTGAAGTTCGTCCCCCAAACCTTTAACGCTCAGGTGAGGGTATTGTGCAGGCTCGCCGAGGAAGCAGTACGCCTGGGCAAGACTCTCAACGTCCACGCAGCTGGAGCGTGGCGGGAGGTTCTGGACATGCTGCTGAAGTTGGGGGGTGCGAGCGCGATTTTCCACTGGTACACCGGGCCGGAGGAGCTGCTACCCTTGCTGAGAGAAAAGGGGTTCTTCGTGACCGTGAACCCCGCGCTGAAGATCCAGAAGAGGCTCCGCGAGATAGCTGTCAAGCTTCCTGAGGATCTCCTCCTCCTGGAGAGCGACGGGCCCTACGACTACCGGGGGCTGAAACTGTCACCGCGCGCTATCCCGGATCTCATCGAGGAGCTTGCTCGGCTGCGCGGTACTCCTCCTGATGCGCTGCTAGCTACAGTCTGGAAAAACTTTACTAGAGCTTTCCCCAGGTACACTGCGGGGCCGCTGTGACGAGTACTCTCGGCAGCGAGTGGTGAGAGGAACTTACCCGCCCGAGCGGACCCTCGCGTATCGCGGCACCGCTTATATGCTGTTTCGCTTTTGTACGCCGCGCTGCAATGCTTAATTAGGCGTGCGCACCTGGGCGCTGTTGAGGTGCTGATGAAGGCTATCGAGATGGATGGCTACAGGCTGGTGGTATACAGGGAGCTGAGGCTGAGGAACGGCGTGCTGGTCCAGGGTCTACCAGGCATAGGTCTAGTAGGTAAGATCGCTGTTGACTACATAATCTCAAGCTTAAACCTGCCGAAGGTGGCTGAGCTCGCAGGGCCCGGCCTCCTGCTCCCTGTGGGCAACGCCGGGGTCTTCGTGGACGGGGACGGGCGGCTCCTCCTCCCTTCGTACAAGTTTTACCTCCTGCCGCTGGAGAAGAAGGACATCCTGTTCTTGACGAGTGAGGTTCAGCCTGTCAGCTGGGCGCAGTTCGAGGTGGCTGAGAGGGTGCTCGACTTCTTCACCAGCATTGGCGGCTGCGAGGTGGTAGGCGTTTGTGGCACCTCGGCAGAGTCTGAGGAGGTCGAGGTGTACTTTGCGGCAGCACCGGACGTCGAAACGAGTAAACTGGAAGGGCTCAACTTGAGGAGGAGTAGCGGGGGTACGATCACTGGGGCTTGCGGGTTGTTGCCAGCGCTAGCCTCACTGAGGGGGCTGAAGGGCTACGTCATAATGGGCAGCACGCACACCTCAGAGCCAAATCCCGTTGCTGCGCGTGCTGTTGTAGTCGCACTGTCCAAGCTGCTGGGCTTCAGCATCAGCCTAGACGAGCTCGACAGAATGATCCTTGAGATCAGGAGCAGGGAAGAAGTTATGAGGAGGATGCTAGAGCAGGCGGAGAAAAGGGCTGAGACAGGTCTGCCCTCCTGGTACGTCTAGAACACTTGCGCGCAGGCAGCCTGCGGTTTTCCGCCCCTTTCGCCCATCGTACTGATGTCTCCAGCGTACCAGGGTGGAGAAATAGCCCCTGGCGCTGTTCACCAGAGCCATTACTTACCAACCCTAATATAGTGGGCGGCAAGGTTTAAGCGCGATGAGAGTAACCGTCAGCCTGATTAAAGCAGACATAGGTGGATTGGCTGGGCACAGCGTAGTACACCCGAAACTCGAGGAGCTCGCCAGGAAGAAGCTGCAGGAGGCGAAGGAGACGGGGCTCATCATTGACTACTATGTGTACCACGTCGGTGACGACCTGCAGCTTCTCATGACGCACACCAAGGGTGAGAATAACCCCGAGATCCACAAGCTCGCCTGGGACACCTTCGTAGAGGCTACTGAGAAGGTAAGCAAGCCGCTGAAGCTGTACGGTGCCGGGCAGGATCTGCTCAGCGATACCTTCTCGGGCAATGTGAGGGGCCTAGGCCCCGGTGTTGCTGAGATGGAGTTTGAGGAGAGGAAGAGCGAGCCGCTGCTCGTGTTCTCTGCCGACAAGACAGAGCCAGGTGCATGGAACTTCAAGCTCTACAAGATATTCGCTGACCCTTTCAACACTGCAGGCCTCGTGATTGACCCCAGCATGCACGATGGATTTATCTTCGAAGTGCTGGACCTGATCGAGGACGTTTACGTGCTTATGAACACGCCGGAGGAGTCCTACGACCTCTTAGCCCTGATAGGCACCCCGGGTCGCTATGTAATCAGGAAGGTGTACCGCAAGTCCGACAAGGAGGTCGCGGCCTCAGCATCCGTCCAGAGGCTATCCCTAATCGCCGGTCGCTACGTGGGCAAGGACGACCCCGTGCTCCTTGTGAGGGCCCAGCACGGCTTCCCAGCAGTAGGCGAGGTGCTGGAGGCCTTCGCCTTCCCGCACCTGGTAGCCGGCTGGATGCGCGGTAGCCACCATGGCCCACTCATGCCTGTAGGTCTCAAGGATGCCAAGTGTACAAGGTTCGACGGTCCGCCGAGGGTTGTTGGGCTTGGCTTCCAGCTGCACAACGGTATCCTGGAGGGACCTGTCGACCTCTTCGACGACCCCGCTTTCGAACTACGCGAGGAGAATGGCCGAGGAGATCGCCGACTATATGAGGAGGCACGGCCCCTTCATGCCACACAGGCTGGGCCCCGAGGAGATGGAGTACACGACACTGCCGGGAGTCCTGGAGAAGCTCCGCACGAGGTTCAAGAAGGCTTAAAACGAATCGCTGCTTTCTCTTCTCAGATAAGCACCGGGTTTTTCTCTACTATTATCTCTTCAAAGGTCACGGGGTTCAGCTTGTAGTTGCCTAGCATGAGCACTGTACCCTCCTTCTGCCTAGCAGCTGTAAACACTCTAAGCTCGCCCCTCGAGCTGTTAAACCCTGTCACGACACCGAGCCCTTCCAGGAGCTTCTCCCTGCTCGCCAGGGCCACTACGTTGTATAGCAGCTCGACGCCCGTCAGCACCCTGACTTCGGACACCGAGAATACGGACTTCGCCAGGTCTGTAGCGCGCGGTTGATCCTCGGTAAACACCACCAGGGTGTTGTCGGTACGCTCAGCGTAGCTGATCCTCACTCCCAGGAGAGCCTCGGCGCGCTCAACCTCCTCCCGGCTCAGCGCTACGCCGTTGAAGAGCGCTGTGTACAAGACAGGTGTTCTCTCCAGCTGCAGTGTTACCTCGCTAGCCCCTGTGAACCACTTCCTGTACAAGTAGCGCCTGTACTCGCGGCGTTCCTCCCTGCTCCGCTGCCTCAGGATGTGCGCCGGCTCCACGAGCACTGTGCTGAAGAAGCCTGAGATGGGTCTGAGNACCTGGCTCACCTCCTCCCTCTCGCCGATGAGGATCACGTAGTCCGGCTGNAGGGCNAGNGTTTCNGCGAGCTTCAGCTCGCGNCCNCCCCACTCNCTCACCCAGCCAGCAGTATCGACGAGCACGGTCTCCGCGCCGCTGCGCTCAGCCCTCTGCGCTAGCAGCAGTGAGCCCACCACGGAGCGGTGTATGAGCCCTGCAGGCGTGAACGACCCTATGAAGAAGCCGTCTTCAAAGGGCACATCGCACAGCGAAGCTGCCTGAGAGCGAGCTAGGCCCATACCGAGGGACGCCGGAGGCCCAATGCTTTTCTGTCCAACATCCGCGTCGACCACTGCTGTTCTGACCCCGCTGCCCACAAGGGTGTTCAGCAACAGCGTAGTGAAAGCTGTCTTCCCCGAGTCTATGTCGCCCACGACAACCACCCTCCTAGGCTTAGTCGAGGCGATTTCCTCAGCCGCCTTAACCCAGCTCGGGGGTACCGTAGACCCGCGCACGAACCAGAACTTCCCCTGCTCCACCTCGAGCTTGCTCAGCTCCCTGGCGTGGAAGGGGAGCGCTCTTAACGGCTCGATATTCACCTCGCTCTCGCTCGGGAAACCAGCGCCGAAAACCTCGACGAAGCCTGAGGCGACGCGGACCCGGGCGGGCCCCTCGACGACGAGCGTGTATCCCTCCGGGACCTCGACAGCCGGCATAGCGGGCTCACGCTTAAATCCTGCACCTCCTTAAAGGTGTCGATGCCTGAGTGCTATAGAATCGGAGGAGTAACGGTCGAGTTAACTGAGGGCGATATCACCGAGCTGTCGGCAGATGCTATCGTGAACGCTGCAAATAGCTGGCTGAAGCATGGGGGGCGGCGTGGCGCTTGCGATCGTGAGGAAGGGCGGGGAGGAGATCCAGCGCGAGAGCGATGAGTACGTCAATAAGCACGGCCCGGTACTCACGGGGCATGTTGCAGTNACCGGGGCTGGGAGGCTCAAGGCCAAGTACGTGATCCATGCGGTCGGCCCCCGCTTCGGGGAGCCTGAGGGCGACGAGAAGCTTGCATCGGCCTTCCGGAACTCGCTCCTGAAGGCGGAGGAGCTCGGCCTCGAGAGCTTGGCGCTCCCGGCGATCTCTACGGGGATCTACGGCTACCCCTACGACAGGTGTGCCACCATACTTGCCTCCGTGCTGCTGGACACTCTGCCGCGCGCGAGGAACCTCAGGAAGGTCATTGTCTGCCTCTACGGGAGCGAGGCCTACAGCGTCTTCTCGAGAATCTTCCGAGAGAGGCTAGGGGCTTACGTTACGACCTGCTAGTGTGTGGTGACAGTTGAGAGTGCTGTGCACGAGAATACCAGTGGTAGTGCTGGCTGGGGGGCAGAGCAGGCGGTTTGGGGGCCGCTACAAGGCGCTAGCGCAGCTCTGCGGTAAAGCGCTCATAGCCCATGTCATCGACAACCTCTCAGCGCTAGCCTCGAGGCTCGTGGTTGTCGTGCACAGTGAGGAGCAGGCGAGAGCTCTCCTTTCCGTCTTAGCCGGGCGGGAGCTCGAACTCATGGTTGACGCGTTAGAAGAAGCCTCGCCGCTTGTGGGGCTGCACACAGCTGCCAGCGCTGTAGGCACAGGACCCTTCGCGGTAGCCCCTGTGGACACGCCCTTTATCAGGGCTGAGGCCTACGGGAGGATGCTCAAGCGGCTAGGTAGACACGACGCCGTCGTGCCCCAGTGGCCCAACGGTTACATCGAGCCGCTACTGGCTGTGTACAGGGCGGAGCGGCTTAGGGAGCATGCCGGCCGCCTGCTGAGAGAAGGATGTGTGAGGGTCGCCGAGCTGGTAAGCTCTCTCGACACAGCCAGAGTACCCGTGGGCGAGGTTTTCTCGGATCCTAAGCTCGAAACGTTTAACGTGAATACCGAGAAGGANCTCCTGCTAGCCGAGGAGTTGTGCGCGCGCCTGCGCGAAGGGTAGGTACGCGCCCCCGCTTCTCGCAGCACACCACGCGTGCGCTTCACTCCTTAGGCCACGGCTCCTCAAGCAGCGCGCGGACTAGGCGTACAGTAGCCTCGAGGTCGCTCCGCAGAGCCAGCGAGGTAGGGGTGTGTATGTACCTCACGGGCACCGAGATCGCGGTGGTCTCTGCGCCTCTGACCAGGAAGCTGCCGCTGTCGGTGCCACTATAGGGCGATATCTGGAGCTGGTAGGGGATAGACCTCTCCTCGGCCAGCCTGCGTACGTGGAGGAGCAGCTTCCTCGAGGCCACGATGCTCCTATCCATCACTCTGAGAGCAGGCCCCTTGCCAAGGGCAGTCACGTACTGCTGTTCCGGCACACCTGGCACATCGTTCGCTATCGTGCCCTCGACCGCTACGGCGTAGTTCGGCTCAAGCTCGTGGGCTAGCGCTGCTGCCCCCCTCAGCCCAACCTCCTCCTGCACTGTGAAGGCCACGGCCACGCTGCCCTCCTCAGGCGCACTGAGCCCCTCCAGCGCTCTCAGAAGCACGTAGCAGCCAAGCCTGTCATCCAAGGCCTTGCCGACTATTCTCCCATCCCTCTCCCGGTAGTTACCCAGGAAGGTCGCGGGGGAGCCCACCTCCACACCCATCGCCAGAGCCTCCTCGCGCGAAGAAGCTCCTATGTCGATGAAGAGATCCTCTATCGATATAGGCTGAGCTTGCCCCCTAACATGGGGCGGCTGCGCCCCGAAGACACCTAGGATGTCTCCCTTCTCGGTCAGCACGGCAACCTCCTTCGATAGAGCCGTGTCCGGTGAGATTCCGCCAAGGGCAGCCACCCTGAGGAACCCTTTCTCGTCTATGTGACGCACCACGAAGCCTACTTCGTCCATGTGCCGCAGCCACGACTATGAGCGGTCTTCCCTCGCCCAGAACCACGTACACGTTGCCCAGCGCGTCGGTCACAGGCTCGAAGCCCATATCCTCAAGCCTCTCAACTATGACCGCTCTGACTCTGTCCTCATATCCCGAAGGCCCGGGGTGTGTTCACCAGCTGGGAGAGCAGCTCGTCGGTCATGTGCTTCACTTCGGAAAGGTCACACCCTTTATATATGTATCAGCTCAGCGCCATCGATATTTTTATATGGAATATTCGAAAGAAATAAAAGAAAGCAATGTAAGATATTCAGCGTATGAAAGGCGGCTACATGGGTAAAATCCTCTTCGTGAACCTCACCGACGGGACAATCCGGACAGAACCCGTCGACCCAGCTGTCGCCGAGAAGTACATCGGCGGCAAGGGCTACGCGCTCCACGTCTTCTACAAGAGGTACTTGAAGGAGTACATGGCTAAGGGCCTGTCGCCCAGGGACATTGACCCCCTAGGTCCTGAGAACGTGTTGTTCTTCGGAACAGGGCCGATCACGGGAGTAGCTGGAGCCCCATCTCCTGGAAGGCACCACGTGATGACTCTCAGATCGCCCCTGACGGGCTCTGTGGGTAGCGCCAACTCAGGCGGCGANTTCGGAGCATACATGAAGTTCGCCGGGTACGACATGATCTTCATTGAGGGCGCTGCTGAGAAGCCTGTCTACCTTGAGATTGTCGACGGGCACGTGGACATCAAGGATGCCTCTGACCTCTGGGGCAAGAATGTCTTCGACACCACACGTGTACTTAAGGCAAGGGTAGGCGGCAAGAACACCAGCGTAGCCTGTATTGGGCCTGCGGGCGAGAACCTGGTACTCTTTGCCAACATAATGAACGACGAGCACAGAGCGGCGGGAAGGACAGGCGTCGGCGCGGTGATGGGCAGCAAGAAGCTCAAGGCGATAGTTGTCTCCGGGGAGCAGAAGCCAGTGATCGCCGACCCCGAGGGCTTCAGAGAGCTGTCCAAGAACATAGTTGAGCGGATGAGGAAAAACCCGGTCACAGGCGAGGGTTTGCCGAAGTACGGCACAGCGATCCTTATAAACATAATCAACCAGGCCGGCGCACTGCCTTTCAAGAACTGGCAGACCGGCTACAACCCCGAGGCAGACAAGATCAGCGGCGAGACCCTTGAGAAGACCTACCTCATCGCTAGGAGGCCCTGCTGGGGCTGCCAGATCGGCTGCGGCCGTGTTACCAAAGTCCCGAGCGGCCCGTACCAGATCCTCTACACCGAGGGGCCGGAGTACGAGAGCATCTGGGCGCTGGGTAACTCCACCGGGGTCATGGATCTCGCGGCCATCGTCAAGGCTAACCACCTNTGCGACGAGCTGGGCATGGANCCGATAAGCATGGGNTCCACGATCGCCTGCGCGATGGAGCTCTACGAGAAGGGCTACATCCCCGCTGAGGACCTCCAGGGCCTCGACCTGAGGTTCGGCAACGCTGCTGCGCTCGTCGAGTGCGTGTGGAGGACTGCGTACAAGGCAGGCTTCGGCGCTAAGCTCGCGCTCGGCAGCAGGCGCCTCGCTGAGATGTACGGCGCTCCCGAGCTCTCTATGAGTGTGAAGGGTCTCGAGATGCCGGCATACGACCCGAGNGGTGCGAAGGGCATCGGGCTGAACTATGCGACGGCGAACAGGGGAGGCTGTCACGTCACCGGCTACACTATCGCCCCGGAGATCCTCGGCTTACCGCAGAAGATCGACCCGCTCACCCCCGAGGGCAAGGCGTACTGGGTGAAGGTTTTCCAGGACCTCACCAGCGTCGTCAACAGCGCGGTCAACTGCCTCTTCACGACCTTCGAGATAGGCGCGAAGGACTACGCAGCCCTCTTCAACACTATCGCGGGCTTCAACTTCACGGAGCAGGATGTCATGACGATAGGTGAGAGAATTTACAACCTGGAGAGGTACATCATGTCGCTGTACGGCTTCTCCGCTAAGGATGACACCCTGCCGCCAAGGCTCCTCAAAGAGCCCATGCCCGAGGGGGCTGCGAAGGGCCAGGTCGTGGAGCTCGACAAGATGCTCGAGGAGTACTACAAGCTCAGGGGCTGGGTTGACGGCGTTCCAACGAAAGAGAAGCTGAAGGAGCTCGGGATCGAGCTGTAGGAGAGGAAGTGTCCCCATTAAACANNTTTTTCCCTTCTCTCTTCTCCCCGCGNGCNTTAGCTNANCGAGCCTANNAGTTCCCGAAGNAGTTTCTCGTGCTTGCACTTCTCGCAGAGGTAGAGGGACTGGATNGNCTCCTCNTCGAAGCCCTTCTCGCGCATTCTTTTCTCCANGCTTCTCAGCTTCGACAGGGGTCCTAGAGGAGCACCGCACTGCTTGCAGCGCATCACGCTGCTGCTGGCCACGACCTCGAAGCTATCAACCACCTGCAGCCGCCTGCTGAGGGTGATAGCCTTCTCGGGGCACTTCTCCGCGCAGGTTGAGCAGCCGACACAGAGGGAGCTGTTGAAGAGGAGGGAGGTGCTGTGGTCATCGTGGGAGAGCCTTAGAGCACTGGTTGGGCACAGGTTGGCACAGGCCCCGCAGAGCGTGCAAGCCTCGCTGACCGATAGGTGGAAGAGGGGCAGCCTCGTGGGAGGTGTCCGGGGTTCCACCGCGAAGAGAGCTGCTAGCCTGGGTAGCTCGAAGGGTGCGCCGTTCCAGTCTCCACGCGGTGGGCCGAAGCTCTCTTCAACCTCTTTTGAGAGCTCTAAGTGCGTCCTCGCAGCTACCCAGCGGCTACACTTCTCGCTGAGCGCGCAATGGAAGGAGGCGGAGAGCCCCCTGAGCCTAGCGTAGAGGAGCTCGTGTAGCCTTAAGCTCGCGATGCACGGGAGCTCCAAGATTAACACCCTGCCTGAGCCGCTGAGAGTGCTGTATACACTGCTCCTACCCCAGGGGCAGGTGACAGCCAGACTCTCGATGCCCTTCGATGCAGCTGCGTCCATGAGCTTTCTCACAGCTGAAGGCGGTGCAGCAGGCTGGAAGAGCAGGCCGCTGGGGCAGCTGCTCGTGCACAACCCGCACTCCATGCACTTCCCTCTGTCTGCTCCTGGTGGTTTTCCCTTAAGCGCTGAGTAGGGGCAGGACTGTAGGCACAGCGTGCAGCTCTGCAGCCTAGCGCATTTCGAGGAGTCTACATCTACAAGTGCTAGGTAGCGGAAAGCGGAGCTGAGCCCNCGTGTGAGCACATCGCGGCGGGAAACGCGCGAGTCCAGCCTTAAGTCNACTTGGAGAGTGTACTGGGACGACTCTCTCAGGTATTCCTCCCAGATGCCCAGCAGCTCCTCAAGACTCAGGGAGGCTAGAGCGCAGTCTCTCTCGCTGTCTACTAAGATTATGCGGGGCCACCGAGCGCCTATGCTGACGAGCTCGCTCAGAATACTTGCCCACAGGTCAGTCACCTTTGGAGGTCCCACAACTATAACCCCGTCTGCCCGCTCAGCAGCGTCTACAATTACTCTTAAGGTGTCTAGCAGGTTTTCGTACCAGTTGCTGGAGAGGCGCTCGAGCACAACTCTCTCGATGTGGCACGTGAAGGGGCTTGCGGGCATAGCTCCTGCAGGCCGTCTACTTAGCCCTAGGGTAAAAGTTTATGCTTGCGCATAAAAGTTAATAGAGGCGCTTAGGGAGGGTTAACGGGGTTGGAAAAGTGGTTAGGGTGAAAGTGAAGTTCATGCTTTTTGCGTCGCTCAGAGAGAAGTACGGGCACAAAGAGATCACTGTTGAATGCGATGGGACCCTGCGAGACGCTGTGCTGAAGGCTGCAGAGATTCTAGGGCCCGAGTTCGTGAGCGAGGTGTACGAGGACGGTCAGATCAGAAGGGATAGAATAATCCTAGTGAACGGCAGGCATGTGCAGTTCATCAACTCTGACAAGCTCGAGGAAGAAGTTGTGATATCTATATTCCCGCCAATAGCAGGGGGCTAGGGTGCTGCGATTCAGGCACACGCGTTCAACTTCATAGACTACCAGGCTGGAGCGTGCGCGCGCTGAGTATAATTGACCCCTTAGCGCTTTCCACTTTGAGGCTATGCCGCTTGGTTCAGAAGGTTGTGCAGTGCAAACTGTTAGAGTTAGGTTCAAGGTGTGGCTTGAGAGTGAGAACGGGGCCCTGCTGGGGGAGGGAGGTGTCGAGCTTTTGAGGACCATCCAGGAGGCAGGCTCGCTGAAGGAGGCTGCTAAGAGGCTGAATTACTCCTACTCATTCGCGTGGAGGTACTTGAAGAAGCTCGAGAGCAGGCTGGGGGTTAAGCTTGTGAGGACTCTCCGCGGTGGCAGAGTCGGCGGGGCGGCCGAGCTGACGGAGGAGGCGCTCCGTCTTCTCGAGATTTACACCCTAGCCGAGGAGACTGTGAGAAGAGTCGTTGAACGAATAAATCTGGCTGTGGCTGAGGGCGACCTCTAGGTTTTCGAGTGCAAAAATGTTCATGCCGAGCCTAAAAACAATTCTTGTTCAACTTGCCGGTGCCCTGCGCGCATGCAGCTCTAACCAGCTGTCGGGCCTTCGGGGGTGAAAGCTTTCAACTGTTAGCATTTATATTTAATCTTAGTGACTTTCGTGTGTGAGGAAGCCCACACTTGTCCTGGCGCTGGGCGGTAACGCTCTGCTGAGGAAGGGGGAGAGGGGCACCTTCGAGGAGCAGCTGTCGAACCTGCTGCGGGTCGCCCCCTCCCTCCTGGAGCTTTCCAAGGAGTACCAGCTCGTGATCACGCATGGCAACGGACCGCAGGTAGGGAACCTCTACCTGCAGCAGGAGAGCACCGGCGAGGTCCCTCCTATGCCCCTTCACGCCTGTGTTGCGATGACACAGAGCCTCATAGGCTACCTGATACAGCTTGCTGTCAGCAGCGTCGACCCTGGCGCCAGGGTTGCTGTGGTGCCGACGCGTGTGCTTGTAGACCCCGAGGATCCCGCTTTCAGGAAGCCCACGAAGCCCATCGGCCCCTACTACCCCGAGTCTCTCCGTGATACGCTCCTGGCGAGAGGGTGGGAGCTTGTCTACGTCCCGGGGAGGGGTTACAGGCGCGTGGTACCATCTCCTAAGCCTAAGCNCATTGTGGATATCAACGTGGTAAGGGAGCTGCTCGGCAGGGTGGACATTGTGGTCGCGGCGGGCGGGGGCGGGATTCCGGTGGTCGAGCGGGCCGGGCGGCTCGAGGGTGTGGACGCCGTGATAGACAAGGATCTTGCCTCCTCGCTGCTAGCTAGGGAGCTGGGTGCAGATCTCCTCGTCATACTCACAGACGTAGAGGGTGTTTACCTCAACTACGGCAAGCCGGGTGCTAGGCTGCTCACTAGGCTCTGCGCCTCTGATGCTGAGAGGCTGCTCTCAGAGGGGTACTTCCCGGCGGGCAGCATGGGTCCCAAGGTAGAGGCCTGTGTGGAGTTTGTGAGGAGTGGCGGCAGGGCTGCTATAGGAAGCCTTGAGAGAGCCCTGGAGGTCGTTAGAGGGATCTCTGGGACACTGGTGGAGAGCTGTTAGATCCGGCCGTAGCATGCTTTATTACCGCCTTTAGCGCGGATTGCTTGGGAGTTGATGGATAGGCGAGTGAAGAGGTTGTTAGCCGCGCTACCAGCTTTAGCAGTACTACTGGTGCTACTTTCCTCAGCTGCTTGGACGCAGCCGAACTACATCAGCGTAGAGGAGGTCGTCGAGTACACAGTAATAGGGAAGTTCATCCTTATTAACCGCCACAACGTGACTTTGAATGACTTCGTGTACATAGCCCTCCCTCAGAACACCACCTTCCAGGAGAGCTACGTTGTGCGCGTGGAGCCGCGGCTTCTGAAACTCGTTAGGGACGAGGACGGGAACGTGCTGGGGGTAGTGAGAGTCGCAGCAAAACCGGGCGAGAAGGTCGCCGTAAACGTTGAGTACCGCGTAGTCGTGAGAGGCTACAGGATAAAAGCGGATCTGGCGCGCGGTGAGTCGGCCCCCCCTTAACGTCGTTGAGCGGTACACGTCCAAGACCGCTTACTGGAACACCTACAACCTGACGCTTGTGGAGCTAGCATATAGAGCGGCTTACGCGGACTCCCCGCTGGACACAGCCGCCAGGCTGGCCTCCTGGGTCCTCTCACACGTGAGCTACAGGGTACACCTGGGCAGAGCGGGCAGTGACAGGGCGCTGATCAGAGTATTTGGCGGGTACACCATACAGGGTGACTGCGTGGAGGTGGCTGACGTCTATGTGACCATGGCGAGAGCGCTCGGACTGCCGGCGAGGACTGCCTATGGAGTGCTGCTCACCAGCTACTCTCAGAGGATGTGGCTGAACATGACGACCGTGGCGGAGGAGGGCGAGGCTCTGCTCCAGCACTGGGGAGGGCATATGTGGCCCCAGGTGTATATACCTCCCTACGGCTGGGTGGACGTGGACATGCTCGACGGGATGAGCACGAACGTGGGCGTGTACAGTGCCCGTCACATCGTGTTCGGGGTGGAGGAGACGAAGTACTACGGTTCGGCTCTCACTAGCAGCTGCATCCCGAGCTACCTGGACCTGGAGTACATAGAGTACGAGTTCAGGGGCGTCAAGCTGTGAGAAGGTGCTTTTTCGCGCTAACTATACTGCTGCTCTTGCCGTGGTGGGCTCTCGCCTCAGCGCAGCCGAGCTACTGGACAGTGCTGAATTTCCGGGTGACCTTCTTCGGCAACGGGACAGTGCTTGTGGAGGAGCTCTTGCACCCTTTCACCGCGGAGGGGAGGAGTCTCTTCGAAGATGTGGAAGTCGAGAAGCACCTGAGGAACTCGACCGGTGAGTTCCTAAGGTACGCCCTCCTCCATGTTCACGGATAAGCCTGACAGGATCCTGTACCGCGCGGCTTTCAAGATGGACAGGAGGTACGGTGAGCGTGTCTACTGCGATGTCTCGGGGACGGGGAGGATGGAGGAGTTCGTGGGGGCTTATGTCTTCCCTGTTCTCATCTACCTCAATATGAGCACCTTCGTCACCGCTCTTGGCAACGGTACTTACCAGGTCAGGGTCAGGGATAGCTTCACAAGCTCAGATCCCAGGAGCTGGATAGACGTGATAGAGTTCCGCTTCAAGGGCGTGCAGTTGGTGAGCTACACCTGGATGCCGGACTACGCCAACGGTCCAGTGGAGGTTGGGGAGGAGAAGCTTGTGTGGCGGAACCACAACGAGCTAGAGGCGCCTGACTACTACATTTTCACGCTGAGAGTCCCTGACTTCAGATTCGAAGGGGTGCCGCCAGAAGTCTCCGCAGTTATCCGGGAGGCGGTGCTCGCAGGTGCAGAGCTAACTGTGGTTGTCGAGAACATTGGCTTGGCCAGTGGTTACGCTCTGATCTGGGTGAGGGGCGAAGGTGTTGACCAGGCTAGGAAGGTTTTCCTGAATCCAGAGGAAAGGAGAACGGTAGTCTTCCCCTACGTACCACCAGGCAGCTACACGGTGGTTCTCATCTCGGGCTCTGTAGTGCTCGACGAGCGGTCTGTACTCCCAGGAGCGCTCGCAACCCCCCAGCAGGATGCCCGAAAACGTCTTCCCCCGCTGCTGCCCATCCTAGCCCTGCTGGTNCTAGCAGCTGTTGCACTAATCGTGTACATGAGCAGGAGAAGGTGGAAGAAAGAAACTACCGTTGTTACGCAGATGGGGGTCTAGGCTGTGTGCTTCGATGTATTCACTTCCTTGAAGAGTATGTAGGGCGCTCTCGTCGGTGTATCCACCTCCCACCAGTGTATGTCGTAGACCTCCCTTCCGACCGCTGCAATGTTAATCAGCATGCGCGGTAGTGCGTCCGCGATCCTCATCTTCCTAGCCGCGCCTGCAACCTCGCCGTTCTTCACAATGAGCACTGCGTCCCTGGTGATTGTGGAGAAGATCCCCTCGACGTAGTTCTGCAGCCGAGTGTACCAGTTGTTCGTGATGACGAGCCCCTCCTTCACCTCTCGGAGCATCTCCTCCAGGCTGTAGTCGCCCGGCACCACCTCGAGAGCCCAGACCTTCGGGAACACAAGCCCGGCATTGCCGGTGCTCCGAGCCCCGAACTTCGCGGCCGTCTTTGTGTTGTGGAGGATGTTCGCGAACACCCCCTTCTCTATAATGGGCTTCGAGTACGTGGGCACCCCCTCGTCGTCGAAGGCTGTCGAGCCAGGAAGCTCGCTGTTCCTGGGTACGTCGATCATTGTGAGCTGATCAGAGGCCACCTTGTCGCCTGGTGCCTTGTTCGTGAAGATCGATGTTCCCATGAGGATGGATGTCGCTGTCGCCATGTCTGCCACGATGTTAAATAGGTTCCCGACGACCATNGGGGAGAGGATCACGTCGTACTTGCCCGGAGGCACGTCCTCCTGCCTCCTGCTCTCGAAGGCCAGCCTCGACGCAGTGCTGGCAACATCCTCTACCCTCCTCAGGTCGAACCTCCTACTGCCCAGAGCCCACTGGCCGGAACCTTCACCGGCGAATGACCTGATGTACATCTTCAGGCTAGTCGCCTCCTCCTCCAGCTCGACGCCCTTGCTCGTGACGAGCGCCTTCCTCTCGTAGCTGACCTGGAACATGCCGGCGAAGTAGTCGATACTCTGCCTGAGCGCGGCCTCCACGATCGCCTCGCTGACGCTGGAGGGCTCGTGCAGCACCTCTACAAGCTTCTTGTCGACAAGTCCCTCGAGGGGCTGTGGTTTCTCTGGCTCTGGAAGCGGTGCGTACAGCATGGATGGAGGCACCTTAGCGTGCAGGGAGTAGAGTTCGCCTATCAGGCGGTAAGCCTCCTCCAGCGAGCTCGCAGGTAAGCTTGTGCCGAGTATCCGCTGGTTTTTCGCCAGGTAGACACCTGCCTCACGGCTACTCCACCTCTGGACGACGCTGGGCTCGCTGTTCGCGAACTTTACCATCAGGCTCTCGGTGTGTGTCACCAGCACAGCAGCTTCCTCGAAGCCCTCCCTCAGCGCTTTATCCCTAAGCTTTACCCCTATCTCGAGTAGCTCGGACATCACGCGATCACCCTCAGCTGGATGTTCCTCAGCCTGACATTAGGCCCGCCGAACCACACGGGGACGCCCTGCATCGGCTCGCCCTTGCCGCATGTCCCGGCGTAGAACTCCAGGTTCTTATCGGCTGCGTCGACGCTGCTGTAAAAGGTCCTCGTGGTTATCTCGAGTACAGGGTTCTTGACCAGGTGCTTGAGCTCGCCGTTCTCGATGAGGTAGGCCTCGAGCCCACCGTACCTCTGGCTCCACCTCTCGTCGTCGATGTTCCACTCCATGTAACTTTTGATGTACACGCCGTACTTCACACCCTCGATGAGCTCCTCCAGTGTGTGGTCCCCCGGTTTGAAGTACGTGTTCGCCATCCTAATTATAGGCTCACTCGCGTGATCCATAGCGCGCGCAGCTGCGTTGCTCTGGGTGCTGAACACCTTAGCTGTCCAGCGATTATGGAGGAACTCGTTGATGAGCCCCTCCCTTGTACAGGTAGCGGGGCCTCGCAGGAACCCCCTCGTCGTCGTACAGGTAGAAGCCGTTGCTGCCGGGTATTGTCGGGTCGTCGATGACTGTGGCCACCTCGCTGCCTATCCGCTGCCCCCGCATATCCGGCTTTATAAAGCTCTTCCCAGCCTGCGCAGCCTCGCGGCCCAGTATCCTGTCGGCCTCGCTCGGGTGGCCGCAGCTCTCGTGAACCATCAAGCCCACTATCTCGCTGCCCACCACAACGTCTACAGGCTTGTCGGTCGGAGGCTTGACAGCTTCCAATATGATCTTCTCGAAAGTTTTGACGTCCTCCGGGAGGTAGCCCAGAACGTTCCACTTCTTGACCCACTCGTACCCGCCGGAGGCAGCGTGGGAGAAGAACCTCTGCACAGTCCCCTTGGAGGGTATCGTCACAACCACGTTGTACCAAAGGGAGACCCGGGGAACCCTGCTCCTGATGAAGGCCCCGTCGCTGTTGGCAATGATCTTCTCCTCCAAGCTCTCGCCGAGGAACGTGGTGAGCGTAGCAACCCTCGCCATCGATGTGGCAGTGCTGACGTGCTTCCAAAGATCGGCGCAGTACGCGACCTTCTCCTCCACACTCACATCCGAGGCTCTCTCCCTCTCGAGGGCCTCGTAGGAGGCCCTGCCCAGCCTCTCGTGACTTAGCTCGATCGGGTGCTTCATCAGCTTGCTGTGCGCCTTGGCCTTCGCGAAAGCTTCCTTCACAGCGGCCTCGACCCCCTCCCAGGTGGGTGTGTCTGTGGATGAGAAGCCGAGAGCTCCGTCGGCGAGGACGCGCACAGCTACACCCTCCTTGAAGCCCTTCTCGAGGCCTATGAATTCTCCGTTTCTGATGACTACGCCGCTGCGGGCAACCTTGTGGTAGCGCGCTTCCGCGTACTTAGCGCCTAGGGATAGGGCGTAGTCGACGGCTTTTACCACGAGGTCTTCGTGCTTCCAGCTCATGCATCCTTACGTGTGCTAAGCCTTCAGATAAAACTTGCTTACACCTTGCTAAGAGTGCTGGTTTAAAAATGCTTTAAAGCTATGTGCAGCACGAGGCGTTGGAGGGGCGGATGAAGCTCGTGTTCATAGGTCCGCCGGGCGTCGGCAAGGGTACGTACGCCCAGGCTGTCTCCCAGCGCTTCCAGATCCCTCACATCTCCACAGGCGATATCTTCAGGGAGGAGGTCAAGCGGGGCAGCGAGCTCGGCAGGAAGGTGCAGTACTACCTCGAGAAAGGCCTCCTCGTCCCAGACGAGGTCGTGATAGAGGTTGTCAAGGCTAGGCTATCCAGGGACGACTGCCAACGCGGCTTCATACTGGATGGTTACCCAAGAACCCTTACCCAAGCAGAAGCTCTGGAGGTCTTTGCACCACCCGACCTTGTCTTGAACTTTGTTGCTGACGACAGCGTGATCATAGAGAGGCTGAGCGGCAGGAGGATCTGCTCGAAGTGCGGTGCGATATACCATGTGAAGTACATGCCCCCGCGCTTTCCAGGGACCTGCGACAAGTGCGGCGCGCCGCTGATCGTGAGGAAGGATGATAGGCCCGAGGTCGTAGCCGAGAGGCTCGCGCTCTATAGGGAGCAGTTCTCACCCGTAATATCCTACTACGAGAGGAAGGGTAAGCTGGTGACGATAGTCGCGAACGCACAGGCGCCCGAGGTCGTACCCGTTGTAATCTCCACAATCGAGAAGTTCCTGAGAGAGAGGGGTCAGCTATAGCTCGCATGCGCGTATAAGCTCCTCCACAGGTATGCCGCTCAATAGCTTTTTGAGATCCTGCAGCCCTCTAGGAGACCTACTGAGGAGGGGCACGGTGAAGATGGGGAAGCCCTGGGGCAGGAATCTCCTGTACTCCTCCTCCACCTCAAGGTAGGGCCGCTCCTCGACGTGCATGTTGAGGAAGAGCCCTCCCAGCGGGATTCCGAAGGACAGCAGCTCCTGGTACACGCGCCGCGCAACCTGGAGGTCCACATACATGGGTCTCGCGACCAGGAACGCCTTATGTGCACTAGACCGCAGGAACTCGAGGACGTCGTAGGCGAGCTTCCTCCACGACTCGATGAGCTCTAGGGGGTCTGCAGCGCCTGTCTTTATCTTCTCAATAACCCCCTTGATCCTGAGGTACATCTTAACGGCGTCCCCCAAGTGGTCGTAGAACTCCTTCTCTATCCTCAGCATGCGCAGCCCACCGCCGGTGGCCATCGTGTCCCAGACGAGGAAGTCGTACTCGCCACTGCGCGCCCGCTCGTACACATAGTAGAGGGCGAACTCCTCAACGATCCCGGGGGCTCCTGCTACATAGTCTATTACCTCCCTGCCCACCGGGAATATGCTCGACGCCACCCTGTAGACCTCTTCCCCAAACCTCAGCTTCCACATCTCGATTATGCTCTCCTCCGTTAGCTGCTCTGCGAAGAGGTTCTCCGCGATTTCTACAGGGCGGGACGGAATGTCTACACCTATCACGTCGCCGAGCGACGGCACGAAGTCTGTGGAGATGAGCAGCGTCCTGAACCCTCTCTCCGCCAGGTGCACAGCTAGGGAGCTAGACAAAGTTGTCTTGCCTACACCCCCCTTGCCCCAGAAGCTGAGAACCACGGTCACAGAGAACTGCCGAGCAGGCTTGTATAAAAACCCGTTTCCTCAACTCAGCATGTAAACCATTATAAAGCCTCTCTCCAAGGTCTGCATTCCTGCTGATGACACCGCCAGTGGTCCGAATGGATGAGGAAAACACACCCGGCTGACGCGCTCAAGGGCTAAGATGACCTCTACCGTTTTTCTCGAGGCTCAGGAGAACCTCCTTTGCCCGCACGCCGAGCTCGAAGCCACCGAGCCCCCGCGTGCCAATCACCCTGTGGCAGGGTATCAGTATGAGTGTGTGGTTCCTCTTCAGCGCGGAGCCAACCACCCTGGGGTGCGTGTCTACTCTTCGAGCTATTTCCCCGTAGGTAGCCGTGGAACCATAAGGGATCCTTCTCACCTCGGCGTAGATCACAGCGCGCAGAGGGCTGCCCGGTAAGACGGGCTCAAAGGAGAAGCTCCTTCTCTTGCCGCCGAAGTACTCGCGCAGCTCCTCGACAAGCTCGCGAGCAGCACCGCCTCCCACCACCTCCGGGGAGTAGCGTTCTACAACCTCGTAGACCCTGTTGCGCCTGTGCACGATCAGCGCAAGACTACCAGAGACGGCTGCGCACAGCTCCCCGATGGGTGTATCCAGGCAGTCTACATGCACCGGCTGCATCAGAAGTACACCTTGACGTAGTCCCCCACGACAACTACTTTGTATCTTCTCTCCAGCTCCCTGACAGCTAGGGTTATCTCATCCCTCGTGTAACCTTCCTCCAGAAGCTCTTGCAAAGTGACTCTGCCCACGTTGTTGTACATGCTTCGCCTAGCTAGATGCAGTATCAGCTGTGCCAGCGTGGACACGCGGTTTTCAGACACGATCAAGCAAGCCAGGAGTAAGGATATATCCCCAACGGGCTTGAGGGGCAGGTGTGTTCATCAACGCGCGCCGGCAACCCGGGTGGTTCGGGTACCGAGCAACCCATGGTCTCGGTGGTAATCCCAACCTACCGCGGCGGGAGAGAGCTCTTGCAGCTTGTCGAATCCGTGCTCCGCGACAGCTACCCCTGTAAGGAGGTTGTGGTCGCCATAGACGATCCTCTCTCCGAGGTGCTAGAAGCTCTGAATAAGCTGGGGTGCAAGCTGCTCGTGAGCAACAGTAGAAGAGGAAAGGTTCACGCGGTTAATGAGGCTCTGGGCATGGCGAGCGGGGAGATACTAGTTTTCCTCGACGACGACGTTGTCGTCGAGGACAGGGACTTCCTGCGCAAGATCGTGGAGGCTATGAGAAGCTATGATGTAGCAGATGTGAAGAAGGTCATCAGGGGGCGATCCCTCCTAGCGAAGCTCGTCTACATCGAGTACGTGGCAGTGAACTTCGCCAGCATGCTCATGGCCAGGCTCGCGGGCTACGCGGTGGCCTTCAACGGTGCTGCTTTCGCGATTAAGAGGAAGGCTCTGGAAGATCTCGGAGGCTTCCCCGCGACACTAACAGAGGACTTCGATCTGGGCCTCAAGTGCTTCCTTCACCGCCTTAAGTACACCTTCATCGACACAACCTACGTGCTCAACTACCCGCCAGCAAGCTGGAGGGAGTGGTACAGGCAGCGCAAGAGGTGGGCGGTGGGGGTTTCTGACTGGCTCCGCAGGAACCACCGCATCCTTCTCAAAGCGGTAGTGGAGATGCCGCATGTACTGCTGCCCGGCCTAGTGCTGCTTCTCCCCTCGCTTGTCACGTTCACAATGACCCTGATCCTGTACAACCTATCACGTTTCAAGGTTGCCGCGCTGCTGCTGATAGGTCTATCTTCCCTGATGTCGCAGCTGCTACCTATAGCCACGCTGGTCACGCTGAACATCCAGCTCGTCTACATGCTCACAGCGATCCCGCTGTTCATCACAATGCTTGTCTTCACCGCCTGGCACATCGCTGCGGCGAGGAGGCTCTCTATGCGCTCGGAGGCCTACCTTTACCCCGTTTACCTCTTCCTCTACCAGGTGCTCTGGCTCGTGATACTCCTGGCGGGTCTTATGAGAGTCCTTGTGCTGAAGAGGACAGATGTAGAGGACTGGGTCGTCTGACCCCTAGGAGCGTCTCCTGGGCTTCGACATTTGCTGATGGGGTGCTCGACAACGCTTAAATACCACGTGGGGTGTCTGCCTCCCCAGCCCGGTATGACGATCGTAGTACGCATCGCTGAGAAAGCTTACGCATCCCCTAACCCCTCGACCTCTCTTGACAGGTATGCGCACGCAGCGGCCAACCTTCTGTGCTTAAACCCGCTGATGAGCCCGGCAATCGAGCTCAGGGGCGGCGAGTTACTCATAGAGACCTCACACCCGGTACTTGCCGCAGTTACCGGAGCTGCCACTGTAACCGTGGACGGCAGGAAGGCCTGCACCTGGGCAGCTCTACGCGTGGAGAGAAGCTTAAGCGTCTTCGCCGAGGGTAGGGCCTATGTCTCCGTGGGGGGTTTGCGCATGCCTGTTGAGAGAAAGGTGCCTCTGGGCACCGGGGCTACGCTGAGCGTGGAGCAGAACGGCCACAACGGAGTGAGTAGCCGCTTTCTCGCAGCGCTGAAGGTGCCCCCGTCTCTTCTCAGCGACAATGGTGACTGGCTCCAAGCTGCTCATAGGCTCCAGCGCTACCTCGAGATCCTCCTGGATGTCGTCCAGAGAGGTGCCGAGCTTGTCCGCGTGAACATAGATGGCGTGGAGTACGAAGCCTGGGTTCTCGAAGTGGACTGAGGCGGGTCTGCTGATGAGCGACCGGTTTGCCCGGCTGCTGGAGCTAAGGAGGACGGCCGAGGTCGCAGACCCGGTGGCTGCTCAAAAGCTACGCGAGCAGGGCAAACTCACTGCATGGGAGAGAGTAGAGGCTCTGCTGGACAAGGGCTCCTTCGTGCCGATAGGACGCTTTGTACGCCACCGCGCTACGGGCTTCGGCATGGAGTCCAGGGTTGCGTACGGCGACGGAGTTATCGCAGGTCTTGGCACGGTGGGGGGCAGAAGGGTTGCCGTGTACGCCCAGGACTTCACTTTCATGGGGGGCAGTGTGGGGGAGATGCATGCCTCCAAAATAGCTAGGCTGCTCGACCTGGCTGTGAGAATCGGAGTGCCTATTGTGGGGTTGAACGAGTCGGGCGGCGCGCGCATCCAGGAGGGTGTTGACTCGCTGAAAGGGTACGGCGATATCTTCTACAGGAACGTCATGGCCAGCGGTGTAGTGCCGCAGATAATCGCGATCCTTGGCCCCTGCGCCGGAGGTGCGGTGTACTCCCCCGCACTAGCCGACTTCATCGTAATGACGAGGAAGAGCTACATGTACATCACGGGGCCCAAGGTGGTCAAGGCCTCCGTGGGCGAGGAGGTCACCCACGAGAGCCTGGGTGGTGCCGAGATCCATGCGACCAGGAGCGGTGTGGCGCACTTCGTCGTCGAGGACGACCTGGAGGCAATACGGCTGATAAAGAGGCTGCTCAGCTACCTCCCCAGCAACAACGCGGAGGATCCGCCGTTCCTGGACACGGGCGACGACCCCCTACGCGAGGATCCCGCCCTCGACGGCATAGTGCCCGAGGACCCTGTCAAGCCCTACGACGTTAGGGAGGTTATAGCGCGCGTCTTCGATAGGGACTCTTTCCTTGAGGTGCACGCCCTCTTCGCGCAGAGCGCGGTGGTGGGCTTCGCGAGGCTGGGCGGCTACCCTGTCTGCGTTGTGGCAAACCAGCCAGCCTACATGGCGGGCTGCCTTGACATAGACTCCTCGGACAAAATCGCGAGGTTTGTGACCTTTTGCGACGCCTTCAACTTCCCGATAATCACGTTGGTCGACGTGCCAGGCTTCCTGCCGGGCACTGTGCAGGAGCACGGGGGTGTGATCAGGCACGGGGCGAAGATCATCTACGCGTACTCCGAGGCGACCGTCCCTAAGCTGACGGTCATAATGAGGAAAGCCTACGGTGGGGCTTACATAGCGATGGGGAGGCAAGCACCTTGGCGCAGACTACGTGATCGCGTGGCCCACCGCGGAGATAGCGGTGATGGGACCCGAGGGAGCTATCGAGGATCATATACAGGAGGGAGCTGGAGAAGGCCCCCAACCCCGAGGAGCTAGCGAAGCAGTTCGCCGAGAAGTACAGGGCCGAGGTCGCTAACCCCCTACGTCGCCGCCTCCAGGGGCTACGTGGACGACGTGGTGCTACCGAGGGAGACCAGGGCTTACCTCTACAAGACGCTACTCCACCTGCTGGATAAGCGCGAGAAGCACCCCCGCCCGCCAAGGAAGCACGGAGTGCCACCGGTGTAGGCGCGTGTTGTCAAGCAGAAGGGTTGCGGTGCTCGCCACGGTGGTCGCGTACCTCCGCCTGCGAGCCTCACAGCTCACAGCGCACGCGAGGCCTGGGCCGGTCTCTGCCTGGAGGCTTTCGAGGACTTTAGACCTAGAAGATCCCGCCTCCGCGTAGGTGGAAGCTTGAAGAAGCGCTTTATCGTAGTCCTGGACGGCGAGGTGTACGAGGTCGAGGTCGAGGTTCCTGAGAGTGCCAGCCCCCTCGAGGCGGTGCTCTCCGTCTTCCAGACGGGCGTTGTGAAGAGGGTTGAGCCGCCCCCTGTCGGCAGGGGTGTTGTCCGCGCCCCCATCACGGGGAAGGTCTCAAGGATTAACGTAAGGCGAGGAGATCGAGTCGAGAAGGGTGCTACCCTGGTGCTCATGGAGTCCATGAAAACCGTGGTGGAGGTGAAGTCAGACACCGCAGGTATAGTGGAGGAAGTGTACGTAAAGGAAGGTGCCGCGGTGAAGCAGGGCGACCCTCTTGTCAAGCTCTCTTGAGGGTCTTCGACTTTCTCCGCGCGCAAGGAATTAATGCGGGGCGCGCGCCGAGTCCTTCGAGCTGGCATGGGCAGNCTCGAGTACGNGGGCATTGTNNTCGAGAGGCTCACNCANGCNGCCTTCAAAATCTCGGGAGGCGGGAAGGTGNTCTACATAGACCCCTTCAGGGTGGCTANNGCACCCCGCGANGGGGACATNGTTNTCTGCACNCANGANCACTACGACCACTGCAGCCCCGAGGACATNNNCAAGNTNGCGAANCCNACCGCGGTNATNGTNGCCAGNATNAACTGCGANAAGAAGGTGANGGGGCTCGGGTACTCTTACAAGCTGCTGCGCCCAGGCGATAGCATCGTGATCCAAGGGGTAGAGCTGAGAGCCATCCCGGCGTACAACGTGCAGAAGCCCTTCCACCCCAAGGAGTACCAGGGGATAGGCGTGCTTGTGAAGCTAGCCGGCACCACCATCTACCACGCCGGAGACACGGACTATATCCCCGAGATGGAGCAGCTGCGNGGCNNNGTNGANATCGCGCTGCTCCCAGTCAGNGGCACNTACGTGATGGACGCACGGGAAGCTGTGAAGGCCGCGCTNGCCNTNGAGCCGAAGATTGCTGTCCCCATGCACTACGGGGAGATTGTGGGCAGCGAGCAGGACGCGGAGAGCTTCAGGAGGGCTCTCGAGGGAAAGATCAGGGTCGAGGTCATCTAACTGATGATGGAGTACTACCCGTACTTCAGGGAAGGCAGGCTAGTGGGTTTCGTGCGCACGTTCTCCGATTACCTGGAGGTCTCTACGGGAGGAGACCCCAGGTACTACCTGTGGGAGGGCGACCGGGGGCTCCCGCACAGCGGCGGCACCACCTTCTTCCGAGCTTTCTACGAGCCTCCGCTGGAGCCGAAGACCTCCCTAGCGGATCCCGATGAGAGGGTTGCCAGAGCGGCGGCAGCTGTTGGCGAGAGGCTGAGGGGGCGCCACGTGCTCGTGGATTTCAGCGGCGGTAAGGACAGCACGCTCAACCTGCTTCTNGTCNCGCTGCTCAGCGAGCGGGTNGGCTTCAGAGTGACGCCTNNCTACGTCCACGTGCCCTACCTNGAGCCNCCCAGCAGNGTGGATCANGCNGAGCGCATAGCCAGGAAGCTNGGNTACNACCTGGAGGTTGTGGAGGCGAGCAGGAGCCAGATGCTGTTCTACTTGAGNAGGGAGGGNTTGCCCCGCAGNGGNTCNAGGTGGTGCACATNCCTNAAGATGCGNGCGCTCAGAGAGGCNCGGAGGAGGCTCTCCCCCGACTACGAGGCCCGNGCGGAGAGGCTGGCCGAGTCGGGNAAGAGGATGGAGAGGNTGTCGCTGGCATTTTCCAGAANCGNGTACATAGCGGGGAAGACCCTGAACCTNGTCTACGACCTCCCAGCGCTCGCTGTGGCGCAGGTCCTCCGAGAGCACGACCTCGTCCACCCGCACTACCTCTACGGGCTGCCCAGGGTGTCGTGCTCCTTGTGCCCCTACAGGAGCCTCTACGAGCTTGTTCTCTCCAGAGCCTACCCCCTTGAGGACGAAGGGCTCGTGGAGCACGCAGCTTACATGCAGTTTCGCAGGCTCTACTCCAGTGTGTCGTGCTGGGAGGAGTTCTGGAGCTACGCCCTGTGGCGCTTCCCACCCTCTGCCGCCAGGTGGAGGATGGAGGAGAAGGAAGCTGCCGGCGCAGGCGAGGCTCTCGCGCTCGAGGAGGCGAGGAGCATGTTTAAGAGCATGTGGGTAGCGGCGCCGCGGCTGGAGGTGTTCGAGCGTGTCTAGGGGCTTCTGGACCGAGCAGCTGGCCCTCTTCGTGCTCGAGAGCGAGGGCTTCGAGATCTTGGGGAGGCGGGAGAAGATCGTGAGGGGTTCCTCGGAGATCGCAGAGGTGGACCTCGTGGCGCGGAAGCAGGGCGAGCTCTATGCCGTGGAGGTGAAGTCCGGCAAGGTAAGCGTGACTGATGTCAGGCAAGCTTACACGAACGCGAAACTCCTCGGCGCGAAGCCCCTGATCCTTGCGCGCAGCTTCTCGGATGATGCGGCCAGAGCTCTCGCGGAGGAGCTAGGGGTGCAGGTCATCCTCCTACCCGAGTACATGCACTTCGTGAGCCCTGAGGAGCTCGCAGAGCTCGTCGAGAAAGCGCTGGTCAGCATCCTGGACAGGCTGCTGCCCGCCGGGCTTCCGGAGCTGAGCGAGGAAGAAACCCGTGTCCTCGAAGCACTGGCGAGGGGCAGTACTTTCTCCGAGGCGGCGAGGCTGGCGAACATGAGGGAGGATGAGCTGGGCAGGGCTATCGAGAGGCTCAGGGAGAGGGGCTTACTCGTGCATGGAAGGAGTTCCGCTGAGCTGAGGCTCCAGGCGAAGGTGGTGCTTCTCCTTCGCTCCCTACTACGGGAAAGGCTCGCTACTTGATTCTCTCGAGCACGATAGCTGGGCAGACCTTCTTCACGCCATCAATACCCCCAATGTCCCTCAGCACCTCCATGAGCTCCTTGCTGTTTCTCGTCCACACCTCTACCATCACCATGTGGTCTCCAGTTGTCACATAGACCGCAGCTGCGTACTCCCTAGTAGCAACCGCGTTAGCCACACTCAGCACCTTGTCCGGCTCCGTGTCAATACCCACGAGCGCCACCCCGTTGAAGCCCAACTTCTTCGGCTCCACAACAACCGTGTACTTCCTGATAACCCCTTCCCGCTCCAGCTTGTCAATCCTCTTCTTCACAGCGACATCGCTGATCCCCAGCCTCTCCGCTATCTCGGTCAGCGTCCTCCTGGCGTTCTCCGACAGCAGCCTCACGATCTCAAGATCCTTCTCGTCCACCATCTTCAGCCTAATTCGCCTCCCAGCAGCCGTTTATAAATAATGCCGCTCGCGCCCCAAGCCCTCTTCAGGATTGCAACCTTTTTTAAGGTAGCGTTCTTCTTGCAATATGGCGGAAATGAGGCAGTACATCCTCCTCACAGCACTCCTGGTGGTCTCCGTACTCCCGAGCATCTACCCTCAGCCAAGTCAGCAGCTAGTGCCCGAGGTTTTATTCGCTAACGTTGAGAGTGGAGTGCTAGTGCTCGGGGGTTTTNTCGAATCTGGTAGGCAGACTTTCCCGCTGCTCGGAATAGCGTCGGATAGTATCTCTGCAGCTTACTTCCTGAGGATCCGGGGCTACCTGCTTAGCTCAGTAGCGCATGGTGATATCTTCTTCTATGTTGGCACGGCCTACGTCAACGGCCTCCCGGCGATACTTCTTGTGCAGCTGCGCATGGGGGAAGAGCCGCGGGTCAAAGTGATTCACTCCGACTTACCGCTCTACGGCACGGATCTTCTGCTCGTGAACGGCACGCTCTACATTGCTGGTTATATCTACCGTTACACCCCGGTGGTAGAGTCAGATATTATCTTGATCAAGTACAACTACACGACAGGTGAGATAGAGGGATCGCTAGTCTTGGGTAGCATCGCCTTCGATGACTACCCGAAGAGAATACTCTCAGACGGCACCAGCATAATTGTCATTGGGGACACTTACGCCTACAATGTTTCCCAGAGTGACGTACTGATAGCCAAGGTTACGCCTGTCCTCACACTTATTGGAGACGTTGCGGTCGGAGGTGCAGGGCGCGAAACCGTGGAGGACGCAGTCCTAGTGGATGATGCCTCGCTTCTCATCATCGGGAGCACGATAGGGGGGACGGGAACCCCCGATGCGTTCATAGTGAAAGTCTCAGATGTCGGAGGGCTTACCTACCTTTCCGCTGTCGTAGGGTATGAGAACGAGTATGCGGTCTCCGCCCTTAGGTTGAGAAACACGTACGCTGTGGCGCTCTACGGGAGGTTCGAGGAAGACTCGAACCTGACCCTTCTCGCAAACTACACCTCGAAAGATCCCTGGACGATGGATTTGCTAACATTGATAGTTGTAAACTCCAGCGCGGGGCGTGTAACGCCGCTTAGATCCCGTAGCTCAGCTCTAGCATTCAAGTCAGGTAGCTACGTAGTAGTGCTCTACCCTGAAAAGAGAGCTATGTGCCTGGAGGAAAGCTGCGCTACGATTGAGCTAGATCTACTTGACTTCGGGGAGTACGCGCATAAGTTCTTTGCAGGGCTCTACGGCTGGAAACCCCTCCGATCGGTGGTAAAAGCTAGAGAGAGCCCTGCTCTTCAAACATCCGAGCTCCAGATCCAAGCCGAGAAAATCCCTATTTCAAACAGTAAACTATCGATAAGTATGGGAAAGTATGCAAGACGGGTTAATCCAGTTAGGGAGGTAATTGTATTCATTGAAAGAAACATGCCCCTCCTTCTTTTCATGCCGATGCTCGTTGCAGCTGCGCTCCTTATCCTCGAAACGAGGAAGCGGGGCTGGTCCTAGTACTGCGAGAAGTACGCCAGCATTCGCTCCTGGAGGCAAAGGCTTTTAACGCTTCCCCCTCAGGTTTTTAAAGTCTTACAGACAGTCTCCTCGTTTTTAGGACTAATTTAAAATAGTAATGCGATGCCTCCTCTGTGAGTATTAAAAAATTTTTAAACATATTCGCAGATCAGAGATGTCCTTTGTTTAGAGAGATATGCTGTAGTGAAAAAGACAGCAAAGCTTATATAGAGAAGCTGTAGGGGTTTTCCCGGTAAAACCATGAAAAGCAAGACCTCTTTACTACTGATCCTCATATTCGTAGCAGCGTCCCTCGCACCACTCCTGAGCGCCCAGCCACAGCCGCTTCAGGGACCATGGATTGATGAGATTTCCTTTGCAAAGGAGGAGGATCCCGCTAAAATTATGGACATGATCGCTAAGGGTGATGCCCAGGTTTACTTCAGCGATGTAAGAGTCGACCCAGCCATAGCGGGAAGGTTGAAGACTGATCCCAACATCAAGTACAAGTACTCCTTCGGCTTGTACTTCGAGCTTACCTTCAACCCTGTGGGCCCGGAGTTCCCGAAAACAGGTGAGCTGAACCCCTTCAGCAACCCGAGGATTAGGGAGGCGATGAACTACATCGTTGACAGGGAGTACATCGTCAACGAGATAATGCTCGGCTTCGCTGTTCCCAAACTGCTCCCACTTATCTCGCAGTTCCCGGAGTACGCGAAGCTGGCAGAGGTAGCTAAGCTGCTGGAGGCCCAGTACAGGTACAACTTCGAGAAGGGCAAGGAGATAATCTTCGAGGAGATGGCCAAGATGGGCGCGGAGTACAAGGATGGCAAGTGGTACTACAAGGGCAAGCCCGTAGTGATTAAGTTCCTGATCAGAGTTGAGGATCAGAGGAGGCAGATAGGCGACTACGTGGCCGATCAGCTTGAGAAGCTTGGCTTCACCGTTGAGAGGATGTACAAGACAGCNAGNGAGGCGAGCCCAATCTGGATACGCGGAAACCCGGCCGACGGTCAGTGGCACATTTACACGGGAGGCTGGATAACCACCGCAGTTAGCAGGGATGACGCGGACGTCTGGGGCTACTTCTACACACCGCTCGGCAGACCTGAGCCCCTCTGGCAGGCGTACAAGCCGGACCCCGTGTTCATGGACATCGCCACGAGGCTCTGGAATAGGGACTTCAGTACGGTAGAGGAGAGGCGGGAGCTGATGGAGAAGGCCGTGGTGCTGGCGCTTAAGGACTCTGTGAGAGTATGGCTCGTCGACCAGATATCCCCGTGGATATACAGCAAGGATGTCGAGCTGGCTGCGGATTTAAGCGGTGGTTTCAGCGCTATTATATCACTTAGAACGCTCAAGTACGTCGGCAAGGCCGGAGGCTCTATCAAAGCTTACATGCGCGAAGTGCTCGTCGAGCCATGGAACCCTGTGGCTGGGTCGAACTGGGTCTACGATGCTATACTGATTCGCGGCACCCTGGGCTATGCTTTCCTGCTCAACCCGTACACAGGGCTGCCGATGCCCGAGAGGGCTGTGAGCGCAGAGGTTTACGTTCTCAAGGGCCTGCCCACGGCGAGCTCGAGTGACTGGTGCAAGTTGGTTTTCGTGGATAAGGTCGAGGTGCCTGCTGACGCATGGTATGCTTACGATGTTAAGGCAGGTAAGGTGGTCACTGCTGGCGAGGCCGGCGTGAAGGAGGCTAAGGCTAAGATCGTGGTGAACTACGGCGATGTGATTGGAAAGATACAGTACCACGATGGGACGAAGATGAGCCTTGCCGACTGGGTGATCGGCTGGCCGCTCACATTCGCTAGAGTGGACCCGGAGAGCCCGCTCTACGACGAGGCCGCTCTGCCATCGTTCAAAGCCTGGAGAGCAGCCTTCGTAGCCCAAAGGATCGTGAGCACATCACCGCTCGTCATTGAGTACTACGTCAACGATGTGTACCTGGATGCAGAGCTGCTTGTTTCTGCATACGCGGGCTGGGCCAACTTCCCGTGGCACGCGTACGCCATCGGTATCAGGGCTGAGGAAAAGGGCCTCCTCGCCTTCAGCAGCGGCAAGGCGGATAAGAAGAAGGTTGAGTGGATGAACTACATCGGCGGGCCAAGCCTCGAAATTCTCTCGAAGATGCTCGACGAGAGCATCGCTGAGGGCTACATACCATTCAAGGAGTTCATGAGCAAGTATACCACAGTCGACGAGGCTAAGGCTCGCTACCAGGCGCTCAAGAGCTGGTACCAGAAGTATGGCCACTTCTGGGTTGGCGACGGACCATTCTACCTGGAGAAGGCAGACTTCACCGCCCGCGTGGCGGTGCTGAAGGCCAACAGAAACTACCCGGACAAGTCTGATAGGTGGGACTGGCTCGCTGAGCCGCCAATACCCGAGGCTGCTATCCAGCCACCTGAGAACGTCGTGCCAGGGCTCGAGGCAACGTTCACAATTAAGCTGAGCTTCAAGGGCAAGCCGTACCCCAACGCGAGGATGGACTTCGTCAAGTTCCTGGTGATGGACCCAGCCGGGAACATCCTCGCCAAGGGTGCTGCTAAGCCTGTTGCCGAGGGCACCTGGCAGGTAACACTGCCTCCGGAGGACACGGGCAAGCTGGCACCAGGGACCTACAGGTTTATGGTGATCGCTCTGAGCAAGGATGTAGCAGTCCCGGCGAGCAAGGAGGCGCCGTTCGTAGTGATCCCACAGGTTGCCTACTTCCAGACAATCATCGCCGGCATCAGAAGCACGCTCGAAGCTAGGATTGCTGGAGTGGAGTCCGGAGTCGGCGAGCTGAGAGGCAGGGTCTCGGAACTCGCAAGCGCGGCGGCATCGCTCCAGAGCACGGTTAATATCCTGATGGCGATATCCGTTATAGCTCTGATCATAGCTCTAGCAGCTGTATTCCTTACCACGAGAAAGCCTAAGGCGTCCACCGAGACAACCGTTAGGACTTAAACTGCTGGGGACTGCGACCAGAAAACATAGGGAAAATAACATTCTTTACTTTTACTACACGACTACTCTACCATTAATTTTTCGTTAATTTCCTCTCCGATACTTTCCAGCGTTATTATAGAAAGATATTTAACAGAGGGGCTGCAGGAGCCTCTGACCATGGCCTCAAAGCGTCTGCTAAAGCATATAGCGATCCGCGGGATAACGCTCTACCTGACAGTAGTTGTAGCTGTCTACCTGACCATCATAATTGCGAACATGGGCGGCAAGGTCGACGAGTTTGTGCTGGCAGACTTATACACGAGCATCCACGAGCGGGTAAACAGGGATCCCCAGTACAGGGCTTTATCGGGTGCTGAGCGGGATAGAATAGTTAGGGAGCTTTTCGAGCTTGAAGTGAAGAGGCTGGGTTACGATAGACCGTTTATAGAGAGGAGCTTTATCTACCTCAGGGATGCCTTGACGCTTGACCTGGGTAGGGCTTTGTTTATGTACAGCGACAGCGGTTCGAGGCTTGTCAGGAACATAATCCTTGAGAGGCTGCCCAACACGATCCTTCTCTTCACTACAGTGACTATGGTTAACTTCTTCCTGCACTTGTTCCTCGGGCTGTACCTCTCGCGCCACCACGGCAGCCTCCTGGACAGGCTTGTCGTGTCGCTTTCACCAACATCGACCGTTCCTGGATGGTTCTACGGAATATTCTTCATTCTCATTTTCTACACTTGGCTTCACCTATTGCCTCCTGGAGGTATGGTAGATGTCCCACCGCCACCCGATCCTTTCTCCTACGCTTTGAGCGTCTTAAAGCATATGATCCTCCCGATGCTCTCGTGGATCGTGGCGAGCTTTTTCCTCGGTGTGTACGGCATGAGGACGTTCTTCCTGATTTTCTCGACCGAGGACTATGTGGAGGCGGCGAAAGCTAAAGGGCTTCCTCCCAGGCTTATCGAGACGAGGTATATCCTCAGGCCGTCGCTCCCGCCGATCCTCACGAGTTTCGCCCTAAGTTTAATCGGCTCGTGGGGTGGGGCGATAATCACCGAGAGAGTGTTCCAGTGGCCTGGGCTCGGGATGGTGACCTGGCAGGCGATAATGTACTTCGACACCCCGGTTCTCGTGGGTATAACAGTCATCTATGCGTACTTGCTCGCGGCTACGGTGTTCATCCTCGACATAGTCTATGCCTTCGTGGATCCGAGGATAAAAGCTGGTATTTCGGGGTGATAGTCCTTGTCATCCCGAGCGGAGTACGGGATAAAGGCCACTCTTAGAGAGCTCTTGACGTACAAGTCTGCGATAGTTGGTATAACGATACTGGTGTTCCTGGTAGCGCTCTCGGTATACGCTGTGGTCACAATCCCCTACGACGAGGCAATCAAGCTCTGGAGAGGTTCTGAGAACATATGGATCAACAACCCCAGGAATGCGCTGCCGGAGTGGTGGGAGTGGTTTGCCGGCAAGAAGCTTCCCAGGACTATCGTACTTGACTCAAGGGAGGCAGGCTTCGGTGTATCCAAGGCTGCTACCCCCATCGTCGGGACCGGCATGAAGCTGGTAACAATAAACTTCCTGTTCGAGTACGATTATGATGACTTCCCATCAGAGTTGAACTTCTTCTTCTTTGCTAAGTACCAGAGGGATCCGCCGGTAGTCAAACTAGTGATACAGAAGCCAGGTGGAGAGGAGATAGTGTTCCCAAGGTTCCTGCTGAGGGCGCCTAATGACACGCTCTACTACTCGATAAGCATGGATGTTCTCAACGAGTTAGTAGGCTACTACACCTCGAAATACGGAGGGGTTAACGTCTCGGAGAAGCTTTCGAGCCTCGAGCTCACGTTCGGCAGGGCTACACGGGAGAGCTTGGAGGCAGGCGTTATGGAGGTCGAGAAGGGAACCTACAGGGTTAGGATGGAGGTTTTATGCTTCGGTGAGGACTCGGACCTGGATGCACGTGTTGTTATCTACGGCAAGGTGCACGGGCCCGCGGGCACCGACAACCTGAGGAGGCCGCTCGAGATCGCGCTACTCTGGGGAGCGCCTCTCGCGCTGGCTTTCGGGCTGACAGCATCGCTCCTGACCACCATAATACAGATGATCATCGCAACTATCGGCGCGTGGTACGGGGGGATCGTAGACGATATTATACAGAGGTTGACCGAGGTGTACATGATCCTACCCTTCCTGCCGTTCTTGATACTGATCTCGGCCTTCTACAAGATAGACATCTGGGTGATACTAGTCATAGTCATCGTGCTGAGCATCTTCGGCGGAGGTATAAAGACCACAAGGGCTCTCGTGCTGTCGATCAAGGAGTACCCGTACATTGAGGCGGCAAAGGTCTACGGCGCGTCCAATGCGCGTATAATTTTCTTCTACATTATACCGAAGATCCTGCCGCCCCTTGTACCCGGTCTCATCTCGGCGGTCCCAGGCTTCGTATTCCTGGAGGCAGCCCTCTCGTTCCTCGGCCTTGGTGACCCCTTCCTGCCAACATGGGGCAAAGTGCTCAACGACGCGTACAACGCCGGCGCACTCTACCGCGGGTACTTCTACTGGGTTCTCGAGCCAGCAGTGCTGCTCATGCTGACTGCTTACGCCTTCGCCTTCCTGGGCTTCGCGCTGGATAGGGTGGTTAACCCGAGGCTAAGGGAGATGTAGGAGGTGAGCGTGTTGAGCACGATTTTATCTGTCAGAAACCTTCGGCTGTACTTCTCAACGAGGAAAGGGGTCGTCAAGGCAGTCGACAACGTCAGCTTGGATCTGAAGAAGGGCGAGACTCTGGCCATCGTCGGGGAGTCTGGCTGCGGTAAGAGCTCTCTAGCGAGGGCGCTGATACGCCTGCTCCCCAGGAATGTCCACACGTACAGCGGCGAGATTCTGCTGGACGGAGTGGATGTGATTAAGCTGAGCGAGGAGATGTTCAGGAGGTCGGTTAGGTGGAGGAAAATATCGATGGTTTTCCAGGGTGCGCAGAACTCACTGAACCCCGTCCTGAAGGTGGGCTTCCAGGTAGCTGAGCCGCTTATGATACACTTCGGAGTTTCCAGGGAGGAGGCGCTCACGGAGGCGAAGAGGTACCTGAGGCTGGTCGGCATTCACGAGAGCTTCGCGGAGAGGTACCCCTTTGAGCTAAGCGGCGGGATGAAGCAGAGAGCGGTGATCGCAATGGCGCTGATCACAAACCCGGAGATAGTGATCCTGGACGAGCCGACGTCCGCACTGGACGTCATTACTCAGGCGAACATCATGAACCTGCTAAAGAAGCTGCAGAGAGAGATGGGGCTGAGCTATATATTCATCACGCACGACATAGCGCTGACTAGTGAGCTTGCAGACCGCGTTGCCGTGATGTATGCTGGTGAGGTCGTCGAGATAAGCGACGCCGAGGAGTTCTACAGCAGGCCCAGGCACCCGTACGCGGAGAAGCTGATGGCGAGCGTGCCCACTCTGAGGGTGGAGAAGAAGCTGGAGTTCATACCCGGTACTCCGCCGAGCCTTATCAACCCTCCGCCGGGCTGCAGGTTTGCCCCGAGGTGCCCCTACGCCTTCGAGAGGTGCCTGAAGGAGTCTCCTCCACCGTATGAGTATAAACCTGGGTGTTTCGTCAGGTGTTGGCTGTACCACGAGGGGAAGAGGTGAGCGAGCGTGGGCGAAGATAAGGTGCTGCTTCAGGTAGAGAACCTGAAGATGTGGCACACGGTGCGCAGAGGGTTCTTCGGCGGAGTGGTCTACATCAGGGCTGTCGACGGTGTGAGTTTCAGCATAGCTCCGGGAGAGGCTGTTTCTGTTGTTGGCGAGTCTGGGAGCGGTAAAACAACCCTCGGTAAGACGATCCTCAGGCTCCACGAGCCAACCGACGGGAAGCTGTTATTCAAGGGCAGGGATATCACCCACACTCCTGAGAAGGAGCTGCTGTGGTTCAAGAGGGAGACAGGCCTGGTGCAGCAGGACCCCTACGGTGCGATGCCCTCGTTCATGACCATATACCGCATCCTGGAGGAGCCACTGATAATACACAAAGTGGGCACGAGGGAGGAGAGGGCCGAAATGATATTTAAGGCACTGGAGGAGGTGCGTCTGACCCCAGCGGAGGAATTCGCGTTCAAGTACCCGCACATGCTCAGCGGTGGTCAGCTCCAGAGAGTAGCCATCGCGAGGGCGTTGATCCTCAAGCCCAGCCTGGTCATCGCCGACGAGCCTGTCTCGATGCTTGATGCCTCTGTGAGAGTGGAGATCCTAACCCTCATGAGGGAGCTTCAGGAGAAGAGGGGGATCAGCTTCATCTACATCACTCACGATCTTTCAACGACCAGGTACTTCAGCGAGTGGATCTTCATAATGTACGCTGGGCACATCGTCGAGCGCGCCAAGACCAGGGTGCTCCTCCAGAACCCGCTGCACCCATACACGCGCGCCCTGCTTGCCGCGATACCTGACCCAGACCCCGAGAACAGGAAGAGGTTCAGGGAGGTCCCGCCAGGCGAGCCCCCGAGCCTCATCAACCCTCCGCCGGGCTGCAGGTTTGCCCCGAGGTGCCCCTACGCCTTCGAGAGGTGCAGGAGCGAGGAACCGCCGGAGTTCGAGGTCGAGCCGGATCACTACGTGAAGTGCTGGCTTTACGTGGGTGCTAAGTGACAAGCCGGGAATGAGAAGGGACAAGTTGTTCATTCTCTTCGGGCTATCTCTACTCGCTATAGCCCTCTACCTCTCGATGCTCGCGTCTTTTCTCACATCACCTCGCGAGAAAGCGGTAGTGCCTCTACAGCTCCCTGAAGTTCCTGAAGGTGAGGTCCGCCTGGGTGAGGGAGTCTCGGAGAGGCTTTACTACCACGTCGCCGCGCAGGGGGACAGGCGCATACAGCTCAGTGTATACTTCTACAACAAGGAGGGCGAGCCCGTGGGAGGATTCTACATCGAGTACTCCGGGGTGAACTCCAGCGGGTGGCTCGTGCTGCAGGAGAGCCCTTACAGCATCCATGTGCGGTCGAACTGCACAACCTGCAGAAGCTCCGTCGAAGTGACACTGTACTACTCGCGCCTCGATCGAAGCGAGGTTAACGCTCTCTCGCTCACAAGCACGGTGTTCTCCATACTAGGCATGGCCCTGCTGACAGGGGGTCTTTACAGCTACATAGCGCGTAGATATTTAGTAGAGGAGCGCTTCTCAAAAGATACCGAAACCCTCCCCCGGCCACAGACCTACTAGCTGCGTAGCTTCCCCAGGAGTACCCTCGCGGCTGTGACCAGTGGATCCCACACAGGAGCGAAGGGGGGAGCGTAGCCGAGATCGCTGAAGAAGGCTTCTCTGGCGGTGAATCCCTTAGAGATGAGAACTGCTGCAGCGTTTATCCTGGCGAGCACCCCCTCGCCCCCCACGATTTGCGCCCCGAGGAGCCTGCCTGTCTCGGAGTCAGCTATCAGCTTGACCGTCATGCTGGAGGAGCCTGGGTAGTAGCCAGCCCTACTTCTGCCCTCCACAGTCACGGAAACCGGGTTGAAGCCCTCCTCCCTAGCTTTTCCTCTCCGTCAAGCCCGTCCTACCTACCTCCAGCCCGAAAACCTTGGTTACCGCGGTCCCGACAGCTCCTGGGAACTCCTCGGCGAACCCTGCAAGGTTGCTGCCAGCTACATAGCCCATCTTGTTGGCCACCGGGGCCAGCGGGAACCAGTCGGGCTTCCCNGTTACCAGGTTTNTTGTCTCAGCCGCGTCTCCAGCTGCGTAGACGCCCTCCACGTTCGTCCTAAGTCTGGAGTCGGTCCTCACGGCACCTGTCCTGCCGAGCTCCACGCCAAGCTGTTTAGCTAGTTCCACCTCCGGTGTCACACCTATGGCTGTAAGCACGGCATCCACGTGGTACTCCCCCCTGTCCGTCACAACCTTTCTCACCGATGTATCGCCTACAAGCTCCACAACGCTCTCTCCCAGGTGCACTTCCACACCATTGCGCCTGAGCTCTTCCTCGACCAGCTTAGCCATTTCCGGGTCTAGCGTGGGCATCACCTGGGGGAGTATCTCGAAGAGCACCACCTCCTTCCCAACCCTCGTGAGGTTCTCAGCCAGCTCTACACCGATGTAACCAGCGCCCACGACGGCGACCCTTTTCGCCCTCGCCAGCGCTCTCTGAGCCCTCTCGGCGTCTTCGAGTGTTCTGAGAGTCAGAACCCCTTCCAGCTCAGCGCCCGGCACGTTCAAACGCCTGGGCCTCGCCCCCGTGGCGATAAGCAGCCTGTCCCACTCGTAGACCACCTCGCTGCCGTCAGCTCTTCTAGCCCTCACGAGCCCTGGAGCAACCTCGACAACCTCCGTTCTCACGTGCACCTCAATCCCTCTCTCTTCTGTGAACACCCTGAGGGGGTAGTGCACGAGGTCTTCAAACCTTGACAGCCCCCCCAGGAAGTACGGTATGCCGCACTGCCCGTAGCTGACGTAGGAGCTCCTCTCGAACACTACGACCCTGAGACCAGGATTGAGTCTCTTCACTCTCGAAGCAGCCGTCATCCCCGCAGGTCCACCACCCACTACTATGACATTGGCTTTAGCTGGCACATCCCCCCAACTCTGCAGCCCTTTTATTTCTACCTCGCTAGCGCCTCGCTCAGCCACTCGAGTTCCACCCTTCCTAGAAGCGGCAGGGGCGTCAGCGGCGAGAGCCCCTGCATCACGAGGCACACGTCGCTCCCAGGTGTGACGCACGGGTAGTCCTCCTCCAGGATCCACTCCTTCATCGTGCACTCGCCACCCGAGCAGCGGTAGATCCTGCCGCAGCAGGCGCTCTCCGGTAAAGCGGGAACGACCTCCTTAGATCCGAACGTAGGAACGTTCAGGTTGAGCACGGGGATCACCCACCTGCTCGGTAGAGACTCTAGGACGTCGAGAGCTACTCGCGCAGCCTCCCTGAACGCTTCATCGGGAAGCAGCGGGTACTCCCCCCTACGCCTCGCGACTAGCGATACGGCTATGCCCCTCAGACCGCGCAGCGCCCCCTCGAGGGCTGCGCCCACGGTGCCCGACGAGAGGATATCCCACAGGCCCAGGTTGGGCCCCTCGTTGACACCACTTATAACAACCTCGCAGCAGTCTTGGAAGAGCTCGAGCGCCACTGCGACAGCTGACGCGGGTGTCGAGTCCACAAGCACGGCTGGGCAGCCTGCGACCTCGGATATCCTGTACCTCGTGCGGAAGGCTACAGCCTTTGATGACGCGCTTCGCTGCTCTTCGGTGGTCGCCACTAGGACCTCGTACCCCCTCTCCAGGCACTCCCTCACTACGGCTACCAACCCTCTGCTCACGCCGTCGTCATTCGTAACAAGGACTCTCATCGCTCCCCTCCCCGACGAAAACTTACTTATCCGCACCGCTTTCGGCGTGCGGGGTGCATGGACTTCGGGCTCGGGGACTTGATCCTGGAGAGGCTGAGGAGGAGGTTTTCGCCCTCTAGCAGGGAGTTCATCGCTCTCTTCGCTAGAAGGGAGGGAGACCCCTTCAAGGTGCTCGTCGCTGTCATAATCTCCCAGAATACTAATGAGAAGAACTCCTTTAAGGCCTACGAGAGACTTAGCTCCGTGGTCGGCTTGTCCCCCGAAGAGATTCTCAAGGCAGGTGTTGAGGTGGTCAGGGGAGGCTATAAGGCCGGCAGGGCTGCAGGACACTAAGAGCGCTGCTATCGTGGAGGTTGCAAGGATGACGCTGGAGAGGTACGGCGGTGATCTGCGCAGGCTCATAGACCTTGGCGAGGAGGCCGGTAAGGAGGGAGCTCACTGCGGTGAGGGGGATTGGGTACAAGACTGTTGATGTTCTCCTTGCGAGTTTCGGCTACCCCGTGCTGCCCGTCGACACCCATGTGAAGAGGGTTGCGCGGAGGCTTGGTCTATCCGGGAGCTCGAGCTACATGGGCGTCAGGAGGGATCTCGAGAGAGTCTTCCGCCCGGAGGCGAGGTTCGAGGCACACCTGCTCCTCATAAAGCTCGGGCGGGAGGTATGCAAGGCGAGAGAGCCACGCTGCCGGGAGTGCCCGCTCAACGACACCTGTGCCTACTACAGTGCGCGCGCCTAAAAGTTACTTCTTTATCCCGCCCTCGATTCCCTCTACACCGTGCTCTCGGGGAAAGAGATACTTAAGCTGATAGCCGAGGGGAAGCTGGTCATAGAGCCGTTCAGCGAGGAGATAATCAGAGAGAACGGCGTGGACTTGAGGATAGGCGACGAGGTTGCCGTGCTGCTGAATAACCCTGAGCCGCTTGACCCGGACAAGCTGCCCGAGGTGGATCTCTCGAACTACTACAAGGTCTTCAAGACGGACTCCTTCGTCCTGCAGCCNTACATGAAGGTGCTAGTGACGACGCTTGAGTACGTGAAGATGCCGGAAGACGTTGCCGGCCTGATAGGTGTCAGGAGCACTTTCGCGCGCCTAGGCGTATCCATCCCCCCCACTCTGATAGATGCCGGCTTCGAGGGGGAGCTCACGATCGAGATACACGGGGGAGCTTTCCCAGTGGTGCTGAGGAAGGGTATGCGCTTCGCCCACGTAGCATTCTACAGGATCGAGGGCGAGCCTGTCAAGTACCTGGGCAAGTACCTCGGGCAGAGGGGCGTGACCCTGCCGCGCTGAATGCGCCGAGATCCCTGCCGGAGCGCTTATGTAGAAGAAGGAAACCCTAATATCGCGCTTTTTCAGGGCAGACTCTGGAGCGGTGTGTAGCTGGGTGAAGCTGCCTAGGGAGAGCGAGGAGGGGAATGTCGAGTACAAGTCCACGCTACGGGGGGCTGACTGCGAGAGGATAGAGCGCCTGGCCACTCAGATGAAGTACAGGCTTTTTGAGGGCGGAGGGGAGGCTATCTACATACTTGGGGTTGACGATGATGGGAATGTCGTCGGCTTGAGCGAGGAGGACGAAAGGGAGAGCATGAGACTGCTGGAGGAGGCTGCCGGGAAGGTGGGTGCGAAGCTCAGGCTGCTCTCCAGGGATAGTATAGGTGGCAAGACTGTTCTGAGGCTGCTTGTCAGATCAAGCAGGGAGGACAACCCCCCCAGTCCAGATAACAGTCGCTGTGGTCGGCAACGTGGATGCTGGGAAGAGCACGACTGTGGGTGTTCTGTGCACAGGGGAGCTGGACGACGGGAGGGGTAGCAGCATGAGAAAGGTAGCGCGTTTCGCGCATGAGATAGCCACGGGGCGCACCTCCTCCGCTACCGTCAGAGTGCTGGGCTTCGATGTTGACAGCAGGCCGGTCAACTGGGGGCTTCCGAACCCCCTGGATGAGGCCCAGATCTACCTGAGCTCCAGGAAGATCGTGAGCATAGTCGACGTGGGCGGCCACGAGCGCTACCTCAGGACGGCTGTGCGCGGTATCCTCTCCAGGGAGCCCGACTACGCGATGCTCGTCGTGGCGGCTAACGCCGGGCTGCAGTCCATGGGGCGGGAGCACTTAGGGCTGTGCCTCGCGCTGCGGCTCCCCTTCTTCATAGCCTTCACGAAGGTGGACATGGTGGACCCCGCTATCTTCGAGCAGAACTTGGAGGAGCTGCTGTACCTGCTTCGCAAGCTCGACAAGAAGCCTGTCCGTCGTCCGCTCCCCAGCGGAGGTCCACAGGGTGGTGCAGCTGGTGAGCACGGGACGCATTGTGCCCGTTATACCCATCTCCAACACTACCGGGCAAGGTGTTGACATCCTGCTGGAGCTCCTGAACCTGCTACCGCCCAGGCTCAGGTGGGAGGAGAAACGCCAGGGCGCCCTGCTGGCCTATGTCTCAGACCTCTTCGACGTCAGGGGGGTTGGACCCGTCGTGGCGGTGACTGTGCTCAGGGGGGTTGTCAAAGAGAACTCAACGCTGTTCATAGGTCCCTTCCACGATGGCAGTTGGAGGATGGTTAGAGTCCGCTCGATCCACGTCAATAGGGTTCCTGTGGCTGTGGCAAGGGCTGGCGAGGAGGCAACGCTGGCGATAACTGGCGCGGAGGTTGAAGAGCTCGAGAAGGGAATGACTGTCGCGGAGGCTCCGCTACAAGCAGTTTGGGAGTTTGACGCTGAGATCTTAGTCCTGAAGCACCCGTCAACGATACGCCCCGGCTACCAGACAGTGTTTCATGCCTTCTCGATAAGGTCTCCCGTCGTATTCGAGGAGATGGAGAAGGAGCCGATGCGCACCGGGGATAGAGGCCTAGTTAAGCTTAGGTTCCTCTACCACCCCCTGGTTCCTCGAGGGTGGGGAACGCTTTGTGCTACGGGATTCGAGGACCAGGGCGATAGGCACTGTGAAGCGAGTTTCTAGCTAGGGTGCATCGATCCGGGGATAGAAGAGCTTATTACGTGGCATCGGGAAAAGGCTTTTCGATGAGCATGAAGCTCGGGCTGAAGCCCGGGAAGAACCCTCCCGAGGATATATACGTTGTCGTGGAAATCCCCATGGGAAGCAATGTGAAGTACGAGATAGACAAGGAGACAGGGATGGTTTTCGTGGATCGTGTGCTCTTCACATCCATGTTCTTCCCCTTCAACTACGGCTTCATACCTGGAACCCTGGAGGAGGATGGTGACCCCGTTGACGTGGTTCTGCTGAGCTACGACCCCTTCGTGCCGGGCAGCGTTGTCAGGGCTAAGCCTGTAGCTCTGCTGGAGATGGACGGACGAGAACGGCTATGACAGCAAAGTGGTGGCAGTGCCGCACGAGAAGATAGACAACAGGTTTGAGGGTGTTAAGGACGTGGGTGACATCAGCGAGGCTGTGAAGGAGAGAATCAAGCACTTCTTCGAGCACTACAAGGAGCTCGAGAAGGGTAAGTGGGTCCGCGTGAAGGGCTGGCAGGGCAGGGATAAGGCCTGCGAGGTCATCAGGAAGGCCATTGAGCGCGCGGCAGGGAGCAGGCAGTGAGGGACGTGGTTCTTCTCTTCGAAGTACACCAGCCCCTGCGCCTGTCCAAGCACTTCAGGAGGGAGCTGCGAGAGCTGGCTGCCCGCGGGGAGAGAGTAACGCCCGAAACCCTCGAGAGGCTGTACTTCGACGAGGAGCTGAACAGGAGGGTTCTAGAGAGGGTCTCTAGGAGGTGCTACCTTCCCGCGAACAGCGTCCTCCTTCAGCAGCTCGAGTATTTCAGAAATTACGGGAAGAAGTTCAAGATCTCCTTCAGCCTCTCCGGCATCTTCCTCGAGCAGGCCAGGAGGTGGATGCCTGAGGTAGTGGAGAGTTTCAGGGCACTGGCGTCTACAGGGCTTGTCGAGTTTCTCGATCAGACATACTACCATAGCCTAGCCTGCTTCGTGAGCGAGGAAGAGCTGGAGGAGCAGGTGCGCGAGCACCGCGCACTAGTGAGGGACTTACTGGGCGTGGAGCCCACCGCGGTTGAGAACACGGAGTTCATTTACAACAACAGGATCGCATGCCTTTTTGACAGGATGGGCTTCAAGGTTGTAGTTACAGAGGGTGCTGAGCATGTCCTTGGCTGGAGGAGCCCAAACTACCTCTACAAGGCGAGAGGCTGCGGCATCAGAGTCCTAATGCGCAACTACAGGCTTTCCGACGATATAGGCTTCCGCTTCGCCTCGAGAGAATGGAGCGAGTACCCGCTGACTGCTGACAAGTACTCCGCCTGGCTCGCGGCCACTCCTGGGGACGTCATTGTAGTGGCGGTGGACTATGAGACGTTCGGGGAGCACTTCCCAGCCGAGACCGGCATCCTTGAGTTCCTCAGGTGGCTCCCCGGGGAAGTGCTGAAGTGGGAGCACCTGAGGTTCTCAACCCCCTCCGAAGTGGCCGAGACCAAGCCTGTGAGAGATGAAGTCGACGTGCCGGAGGAGCGGACAATATCGTGGGCGGACATCGAGAAGGATGCTTCTGCGTGGCTGGGGAATGACATGCAGCAGGATAGCTTCCGGAGGCTATGCGAGCTGTGGCATGCCGTGAGAGTACTACCGCACCGCGGCTGGGCGAGAGTGTGGAGGCTCCTCTCCACGAGCGACCACTTCTACTATATGTCGACGAAGGGCGGGGGCCCGGGAGAGGTGCATGCGTACTTCAGCCACTACCCCTCCGGCGACCGCTGCCTATGCCAACTACTTGGACGTGCTAGCAGACTTCGAAACCAGGGTCTTCGACGAGCTTGCCGGCTGCGAGAAGGCCAGGTCTGAGGTACGCGTGGTCACGCAGCGTACCGGCAGGGCAGGAGTTCGTGCTTTACTGGGGTGCTGGCTCTCCCGTAGGCGCTGTAGCCAGGAGCGCTCTGGAGCTCCAGAATCTAGCTGCAGGGCTACCCGCCGGGGTTGTTCACTACCACCTGCATCGGGGAGACTTCGCCTCCTGGTTTGAGTTCGTGGTGGGCGATCACGAGTTCGCACGCAGGCTTCGCGAGCTACACACAGAGAGCGAAGAGGAGTCGAAGGAAGCCTTCTTGAGGCTTCTGGAGGAGAGGAGAAGGGAGATCTTCGGTGAAGCCTGCTGACGGTTTTGAAGTACTTGAGGAGATTTTTCCCGAGAGTAAGAAGAGCATCAGAGTGCTTTCACTCTTCCTCAGGAACCCGGACGAGGCGTACACCAAGTATATGGTCGAGAAGCTCGTCGCCGTGAACAAGGCTGGCGATGTTCTGGAGAGGCTGACCAGGCTGGGGATACTGCGCCTGGTGGACGATAACCCCAAAGCGTACAAGCTGAATGATGACAGTACCCTCGCGAAGAAGCTGCTAAGGCTGCTCGAGCAGCTTTAACGTCTCGGTTTTCAGACTAAGCTTTCTCCACAGAGGTAGGACGCTAAGCTGCAACACCAGAGAGAGGGGGGCAATGAGAAGCATAGCCTCGCCAGGGAGCACCCGGGCGATGTGCTCAATCAGGTCGAAAGCGAGGTACAGCACGGCAAAGAGGGCGTGGCCGTCCCGTCTAACCCACACAGCTAACCACCCGAAGACCTCGGTAAGGGTTAGTAGCTCCGACCACGCGGCGCTAAGAGGTAGCGGAGCTGTAGAGTACTTCCCGGCTGAAAAGGCCGAAAGCGCCGCTAGTATTAGCATCCCCGAGACCTCCCGCAGGTAAAGCTCCGGGGCTTCGAAACCAAGCATGCTAAAGAACTCTGTAGCTCTATCTATGCTCAGCAGCGCCAGTCCCACTCCCAGCATCACTGGTGTAGGGGACTCGAGCAGGAAGCCCAAGCGGATGATGCTTGTGGCAGCGAGCGCTCCGGTCAGCGCTCCTAAAGCCGATGTGAAGTTGATAAAGCTGTAGGCGATGCGCGGTGCTGCTAGGAGGTAATTCTCCGTGGAGACTATTGTGAAAACCCCTAGGGCTACGAGAAGAATTCCTGTGACCTGAGCGTGGTACTTCGCCAGCGCACTGCGCGACAACCTGCCGAAGAACTCCCTTCCGAGAAGCAAGCTGGACAGCCCTAGCGCAAGGAGGGAGGAGCCTATCCCACCCGCGAAAGCTGCTGCTACTGCGAACACTTCCCCTCCTCGCGCGCCCTCCACCGCAGCTGTGGACAGGAAGGCGACAAGGGGCGTGAAGGAGCAGGGTGCAGCAGCTAGCGAGAATACAAGCCCCAGGACGAACGCGCTCGCTACGCTGGCTCTCTGAACCTTGGGTGCGAGTGTTGGGGTGAGAGCGAAAACGTCCTTTATGGGCGTGAACTGAACCAGTCCCAGACCTACGAGCAGGTAGCCTGTGTATATTGTGAGCTGTGTGAAGCCCAACGCTGCAACGTGGCCCAGGAAGCTCGCCGAGCTTGCNGCGAGCACTCCGTAGAGGGCTGTGCTGATGGAAGCACCTGCTGCGAACAGAACACAGGCTGCAACTCCTCTTCCAAAGCTGCCCCTTGTGATGTAAGCGAGCATTATCGGAAGTACAGGCAGGTAGCAGGGGGAGAAGGATGTGAGGACGCCGAGGAGGTACACGAGAGCTATTTGTGCCGGCTCCATACTCCAGACCTGCTGCGCTGCTGGCTATACAGGACGATGATAAAGGAAGCAGCGACAAGGATTACTGCGAAAGCGTAGTACCCAAGCTCGGCATCCCCCCTAACCTCAACCACGAGGACTCTGTACATCTTCAGCCCATTCCCTTCGATGCCTATTGCCACGTTGTAGACACCCTCGGTCGCGTTCTCAGGCACCTTCACGGTTACTATGAGCTCTCTCTTCTCACCGGGCAGCAGCTGCAGGGAGGAAGGCGTGATGGTTACCACGAAGCCTTGCGGCGCTTCAATTGTATGGGCTACAACCTCGAGAGATACAGAGCCCGTGTTCAGCACACCGACCTGAATGCTACCTGCGGAGCCTGGGGCTACTGTCATCAGCAGCTGTTTTGTCCCGATACTCATGTCCTTACTGCCGCTTACAGCAACCACGAGCTCCGACGAAGCCGTGCTTGTACCACCCACAGCACTGACCCGCACGAGGTACTGCCCAGCCGCTGCTGCTGGTAGAGCCTCGATGATCATGGACACTGGTTTCTCCTCTGAGGGGAGTACATAGAGCGAGAGATTGCTCTTACCGGAGACCTGGAAGTAGCACCGAAGCGCTTGCGTCTTGCACTCAGCCGCAAGAATGACCTGCGTGGGCGCATTACCTAGGTTCTTCACAGTTATCGTGACTGGGGCGGTCGCTCCTCCGGTAAGCTCAAGCAGCCTCACCGGCAGGGCGAGCTCGACTACGTCGTACCTGCTCTCCACACTCACCGACAGCCTCCTGGAGGCTTTCAGCAGGTCTGAAGCGACAACAACCTCAACGAAGTACACTCCCACGGGCGAGGGCTGGGGTACGTAGATCATCAGGGTGAGGTTTGCCGAGGAGTGCGGCGGCAGGACAAGCCTGGAGACTGTCAGCCCTCGAGAGTCAACAACTACGCTGATCCAGCCCGGTGGAGCTGACGTCGCGATTGTGAAAGCCTGCTCCTGCGGCAGGGGGGTTCTGGACCATGAGCGGTATTCTTAGAAGAGCTCCCGGGAAGCTATTTACAGCCTCGTAGGCTATCGTTAGTACATCCCACTTTCTCTCACTAACAATGAAGATCAGATCAACCTTCTGGGAGAGCCCGGCCCAGCCTGCCGTGATACTCACTTCACCCGTGGCAGTAGCGTTGATGGGTATATACACCTGGAGGGTTAAGTTCCTATGGGAGCCGGGTGGCACGGAAACCTCCGAAACAACAAGCCCCTCGGGGGTCAGAAGTTTACACTCCCACCCTGCAGGAGCTTGAATATCGAGCTTCACAGGGATGAAATCCGCTCCTCTGTTAACCAATTTGATCCCAACCTGCACCTTGTCTCCTTGGAGCGCAGAGATCCTGAGAGCATCCGCGACAACCGTGATAGCTTTCCTCAGGGAGAACGTGCCGATGTCGCCCCCCCTCTCGGGGAGCGCATCGAAGGATACAGTGAGAGGTTGATAGCCGTATTTGTTGATCCTTAGCACGTACTGCCCCCTAGGGAGCTGCATCTGGAACCTGCCGTCAGCCCCTGTCTCGACTGCGAGAACCAGGAGATCTCCTTGCAGAACCGCTATCTGTGCCTGTGGCAGGGGCCGTCCCTCATCGTCGAGAACTCTTCCGAAGAACAAGATGATCTGCCCTTGTGCATCGCTCAGGACCGCTGCTACTACTATCACAGCGAGTACGAAGCTTAACCTCCTCAAAGGTGCTCGCAGTCCTAACCGCACGCATTAATTATCTATTTCGTGCCCGCACGCCGCGTGTGCGTGATAGATATTTCAGGCCACCCCCTGGTCAGGTTGGGGCAGTAGCGTGAAGGTTTTCGTCGGGACCTCGGGCTGGAATTACGACTGGAATCCTGATGGTCTCAGGTGGTACGCCAGGGAAAGCGGCTTTAACGCTATCGAGCTAAACATGAGCTTCTACAGCTTCCCAAGACCCTCCACCGTGAGCAGGTGGAGGGATGAGGGTAAGGATCTGCGCTGGTCTGTGAAAGTCCACAGGAGCATCACCCACCTGAGGCGTATGAACGAGAAGTCTCTAGGAACATGGCATAGGTTCAGAGAGCTCTTCAAGCCGCTCGAGGAGAACATAGACTTCTACCTTTTCCAGCTGCCGCCCCAGATGCCCTTCAGCGAGGAGGCGGAGAGGAGGCTCAAGGTGTTCGCGGGCACGTGCGAGAAGGTAGCGGTAGAGCCGAGGCACACCAGCTGGTTCGAGGACCACGTGCTTAAGCTATTCGAGGAGGCTGGTGTCTACTTTGTGACCCCGGACTCGCCGCTCTTCGAAGGGCTACCCCACGGGAGGGTTTACGTCGTCAGGGGCACCTGCTACGTGAGGATGCACGGCAGGCTAGCATGGTACAACTATGGCTACCTGGAAGAGGAGCTTGAGGAGATCGCAGATGCGATACTCAGGGNGTCCCCCGAGAGAGCCTACGTGTTCTTTAACAACAACCACGACATGCTGGCGGATGGCAGAAGGCTGCTGGAAATCCTGAGAGGAAAGCTAGCCGTGTAAGCTGACTCCGACGGTGACGCGAAGATCGCCAATCTCCCATTCCCTCACGGCATCGCCCGTGACTAGCTCGGCGGACTCGACGAGCTCCACCTCCTTCGACCTGGGACTCCGACTTAATGTAGTTGAGTAGATCGGGGGTTAGCAGTGCTCGGGCCTCTGGCGGCACGTAGAGTTTTACGGCGATGTAGGCATCCACAGGCAGGTTCAGCTCCTTCCTCATGAACTGTATCCGCCTCAGCACGTCCCTCGCGAGGCCCTCTGCCATCTCTCTCTCGCTGACCCGGAAGTCCAGGGCTATGAAGGAGCCATCCAGCTTGTCTCCCAGGAAGGACTCCGCCCACTCTAGGTGGACCTCCACCATCTCTCTCTTGACCGCGACTGTCTCCTCACCGATGCGCACCACCACCTCGCCCTCCCTCTCAAGGGCCTCGGCGTACGCTAACTCCTGCATGCGCTCAAGCGCTTTGACCACCTCACCCATTCTTTCTCTGAAGACGGGACCGAGCTTCTGGTAGACGGGCTTGAACCTCACTTTGAGAACGTCTCTCACACGGTCGACAGGCTCTACCTCCACACTCTTCACGTTTACCTGGTCACGTATCACATGCGCAAGTTTTCTCACAGCGCTCGCGACCTTGGGGTTATCGGTATAGACCAGTAGGCGCGGCAAGGGCTGCCTTACCTTAACGCCCCTCCTCATGCGTATAGCCAGGGCGCGCTCGACGATCTCTCTGACNACTTNCATCTCCTNCTCNAGCTGCGGGTTTTCNAGCGCTGGATCCGGCTCAGGCCACGCAAGCTCGTTGACGGACANGGGCATNTCTTTCGTCCTTGAAGGCGCTGAGGTAGAGCTTCTCCGCTGTGAACGGCAGCAGAGGGGTCATCAGCGGCAGGAGGTTGAAGAGAACGTAGTGGAGCGTGGCGTAGGCTGCCAGCTTGCTTTCCTCCTCCTCCTCAACCCACACCCTCGGTCTGACCAGCCTGATGTACCAGTGGCTCAGATCCTCCACCACGAAGTCTCTGAGGAGCCTTGCCGCGCGGTGGATGTGGTACTTCTCGAAGCTCTCGGTGTACTCTCTTACAAACCTGGTGAACCTGGAGAGCAGCCACTTGTCCTCTGGCCTCAGTTTATCGACGAGCTTGTAGAGCGGCCACTCGCTCGGGTCGAAGTGGTCTATGCTCATATAGAGTGTGGCGAAGTAGTAGACATTCCACAGCACGTGAAGGTCCGAGTACACCTCGGAGAGCCCCCTCCAGGAGAATTTCAGGTCTTCCCATATCGTGTTTCGCAGGACGAACCACCGGAAGACATCACGACTGCCGTGCTCATACCTCAGAACCTGGTCTGGCTCCACGTAGTTTCCAAGGGACTTGTGCATCTCTCTCCCCTGCTCATCCAGCGCGAAGCCGTGCATCAGCACAGCTCTGTAGGGCGCACTGCCGAAGGCGATCACGCCAGAGCGCAGCAGCGAGTAGAACCAGCCGGCGATCTGGTCGTGCCCCTCGGTTATGAAGTCCACAGGGAAGAGCTCCTCGAACCTCCTCGTATTCTTCGGGTAGCCCAGTGAGGCGAAGAAGGCTATCCCGGAGTCAAGCCACACATCCAGCACGTCGGGGACTCTGTGCATCTCGCCTCCGCAGCTCGGGCATTTGACGACGATCTTGTCGACCCAGGGTCTGTGGAGGTCAGGGAGCTCCAGTTTCCCGCCCACGAGCTCCTCCAGCTCCTTCGCGGAGCCGACCACCAGCCTGCGCCCGCACCTGTCGCAGATCCATATGGGAGCAGGGATGCCCCAGTACCTCTGTCGCGATACTATCCAGTCGCGGAGTCCCTCCAGCCAGTTCTTAAATCTGGAGTAACCTGCCCAAGGCGGTATCCACTCGACCTTCGCTGCCTCGCTGAGCATCATCTCCTTGAGCTTCGTGACTCTGATGAACCACTGTCTAGTGGCTCTCAGCAACAGAGGGGTCTTGCACCGCCAGCACACAGGGTACCTATGCCTGATTACTCCAGCGTGGAAAAGCAAGCCCTTACGCCTCAAAGTCCTCTACCACGAGCCGGCTTGCCTCCCTCGCGCTTTTGCCCGCGTAGACGCCCGAGTCCTCGGTCATTAGACCGTGCTCGTCTACCAGCACGAGAACAGGCATCCCGTAGCGAAGACCCACCTCGTAATCCTCCTCGCCGTGCCCTGGCGCACTGTGTACAAGGCCTGTACCCTCCTCGGCGGACACGTACTCCCTAGAGAGCACCACCCGGTGAACTCCCTTATCTCCCGCCTGCGCGGTGACTTCCTCGCGGAGGGGGTGCACATACCTGAGCCCCTCCAGCTCGAAGCCCCTCATCTTTCTCACAACCTTGTACTCTCGCACCCCTGCCTCGCGCATAACTTCCTCTAGCCTGGCTTCTGCCAGAATCAAGCGCTCCCCGCTCACCTCCACTAGGACGTAGTCGAGATCCGGGTTTGCCATGACGAAGGTGTTAGCCGGTATGGTCCACGGTGTTGTGGTCCATATCAGGAGGTATGTTCTTTCCTCGTCTACCAGGGGGAACTTGACGTAGATAGAGGGATCCTCGAGCTCCACGTACTCGGAAACCTCGTAGTCTGCCAGCGTAGTCTCGCACCGGGGGCACCAGTGCACAACTTTCATTCCGTAATCCAGCAAACCCTTCTCGTGAGTCTGCTTGATGAACCACCACGCGCTCTCGATGTAATCCTTGTCAAGGGTCAAGTAGGGGTTGGACCAATCCATCGAGACTCCAAACTCTCTGAAATACCTGCTCATCGACTCGACGTTCTCGAGGACGAAAGCTTTGCACAGCTCCACAAACTTGTCGACGCCGAAGCTCTCTATGTCCTTCTTCGTCTTGAAATCGAGTTTCTTCTCGACCTGAACCTCTATGGGTAGCCCGTGACAGTCGTACCCCGGCTGGTCGTGCACGGAGAAGCCCCTCAGCCTCTTGTACCTTATCACGGCGTCCTTGAGGACCTTGTTCCAAAGAGTTCCAACGTGCGGCACCCCGCTCGACGCATACGGTGGACCGTCCAGGAAGTAGAACTTTCTCCCACCTCTCCTGCTCTCCCTGAGGCGCTCGTAGACTCTGTTCTTCTCCCAGTAGGACAGTACCTCCTCCTCGTAGTCTTTAGGCTTGAAAGCCTGGGGTATGCTTCTTACAACACCCATCCCACACCACCCCTACGGAGCCTTAGCATTTTATCTGGATGGAGAACGAGGGGAGGCAGCCCGATCAGGATTAATGAATTTGGTAGTGCACAGGCACCTCCCATGACACCGACCCCCCGTGTGTTATAAGCTTTGCGTGTGCATGCGTAAGTTTTATAATAATCCCTCGGGGTAGCTTTTCGAGAAAAATGGCCAAGTTCAAAGTTACCATCGACAGGGACCAGTGCATCAGCGACATGGCGTGCGTCAGCCTCTGCCCCGAGATTTTCGAGATGAACGAGGAGGACGGCAAGAGCCAGATTGTAGCCAAGTACAGGGCAGGCGGCAATCCCGGCGAGGGACTAGTACCCGGAGAGCTTGAGGACTGCCTTAAGAGCGCCGCGGAAGCCTGCCCTGTTTCGATCATCCACGTGGAGAAGGTTGAGTAGCAATCTCAATCCTCCATTTTTCTCTGTATGTCTCTAACTCCCTCCGCACTCTCTGATCAACTAGGTAGGCCACGAGTCCTATAGCCAACCCCAGCAGCGTGAAAGCTGCCGCCAAACTGTCATCAGTAGAACCTGGAAGCACGCTCCCTCCCGAGCTTCTTTGCCTATTTTGCGAAGCTGGGTCACCTGTCCAGTCTACAACGTCGCGGAAGCCCAAGTGCCTGAAAAGCGGAGCCAGGTTCTCGCCCGCAGCTTCGCTCATAGCCATGACTACGGACCGGGTGCTGTCAACCTTCTCGCTTCTTCTCAAAGCTGAGAAAAGCCTAGTGACGTACACTTCGCCGCCGTACCTCGAGGAGATGTTCGAGACCACGTAGTAGCTCAGGAGGTAGGCCAGCCCCTCCTCCTCCTCCGAGGAGGGCCACTTCTCGATGTGCTTCCCGGGGTTCTGCAGAGCTACCTGAAAAGCTGCTCGCGAGGAGTTCTCCAGTGTGCTTGCGTAGTCTGTCACGTTAATTCCTACCTTGCTCGCTACTAGTATCGAGAGGTACTGTGCCATGCCCTCGTGAAACCACCTGGTGTTTGTGTTTGCCTCAACTCCTACCGCGCCGAGGAATACGTGGACCATCTCGTGGATAACCGTGGTCTCATGGTATCCTGGCGCGTACCTCACGAGAGCTAGGTTGAGCATAATAGGTCCCCTACCTCCAACGTTAACGTCTTCTCCCCTAACGAAGCCCAACGCCCAGAGACCACCCAGGCTTTGCTCTGGGAGGTAGAACCTGAACCTTATCGCGGGCGGGCTGGTGCCAGCTATACTTCTCAGAACCACATAGCTTTTCCTTGCCACCTCGAGGGTTTTTGCCGCGATGCCTGTGTAGGGCTGCGGGTACTCCACGGTGATGCCGGTTTCCGGGTCCTGCATCTCGCTAGAGGGTATTCTCAGCTGAGAGGTAAACTCCACTATGACCCTGCCTTGCATAAGCGCTCCAGCTGCCTTCGCGAGGTTGTAGACTCTGTACCCATCCAGGGTTCCGGAGCTCTCCGGGCTCTCGAAGGTCACCTTCTCGACGAAGGGTATCCTAACGTGGACTACAAGCTGCGCTCTCGGGTCCGCAAGGAGGAGCGGGGACATGAACCAGCCTCTGTCCTCGTACATGAGCACGGCGTACGGGAAGCTGTAGCAGAGAGTGAGGGAGTACTGTCCGTCCTCTGCTGCTCTGAGGAGAACAGTTGAGTTAACGTAGAAGTAGGCGTTAGTAGATCTATTCAGGATTTGGAAGGATCCTTTAACCTCACAAGCCCTGACTTGTTCGTACTTCGGGAGGGTTATCCAAGGGCTTGCCTCTCCTGTGCCGCTGAAGGTTATGAATACTGTGGCGTTCCCCGTCTCGTGCACATCGATCCGCACGAGGATCTCCCCGAGGCTCGCAGTACCTGGACTCGCGTGAGCAGTCTCCAGCACCGTAACAAGCACGGCTAGCATAACAGCCGGCAGGATAGTGGCAGCGGCCCTCAGTCCTATCAAGGCCCTCGGTAGGAGGAGATGCGAAGGGTATATGTGCGTTAGCTCCTCCGAAGCACGGCTATGCTAGTGTACTCCGCTGGCAGCACTCCAGAGGGATGCCTCGTAGTCTCGGATATCCACTGCCCCTCGAGCGGCGTGTGCCCACAGCTCGTGAGCATTCTCGGGCTTGCGAGGCGGTTGGACATCGGGTGCCTGATAGTGCTGGGTGACATGTTCGATGATCTTCACCGGAGGATGCACCCCAGGGAGTTCCGCAGGTATGTGCTCCAGGCTGTGCACAGTGCCGAGTTTCCCGAAACCGTGTACTACACCACCAGCTTGAGCTCGCACGACCCCGTGTTCGAAGAGCCCTTCGAGCTTTACTTGGACAGCGCTAACCTGCTCGTGATACCCGGGCTCCTCCGGATAGGAGTGGGAGGTCACGCAGTCTGCGCTCTACACGGCGATGTTGTCGTGAGAAGCGGTGTCCTAGCGTGCGCGATAAACGCTACAGCAGCTGCGGCGGGACGCCCCTTACTGCTCGAGGAGATTGCTAAGAGGAGGTACTGCTCTCCTGGAGCCTGGCTTCTAGCCGGGCACACGCACATACCGGGTCTGGACACTGGGAGAAGGCTGGGCAACCCTGGCTCGTGGAAAGCTAGCTGGACCATAGGCTTGAGGTATTGGAGACCCCCCTCCTTCGGGGCTATACTCATTACGAGATCGGGGGTGAGGCGTGCTACGGCCCCTGGCGGGCTGGAGACCGGGAGTGGGAAAGGCTGAGGAGCAAGGCTCTCTCCCAGTTGAGGGAGCACCTGCTCCAAGGCCGTGTAGACCCGGATATCGTGGATCTTCTCGAAAGGATAAATTCCAGCAGCGACTATTATACTACATCCAGCTGCAGCGGGCGTATACAACTTGCGGCCTGCGAGCACCCGGGCGAGAAGGGCAAGCTTAGGGTTCTGGCCAAGTGGCACCGCCCCATAAGAGTCGAGGAGCTCGTCCTAGCTTTGAACAGCAGCCAGGAGCCGAGCATATGGTTCTCGGTGCACCCGCCCATACTCCACATAGTCGCGAGGGACNTAGAGGCTGCAAAGAGATTGCTTGTGCGGGCCAGGAACAGCGGTTTCAAGCACAGCGGGATCCAGGGCCTGGGCAGGCGCGTGGTTGTCGAGATTATGAGCATGGAGAGGCTTGAGACCCCTTTGAGGCTCCACGGCATGGATCTGATGGGGCCGTGGGCTTATCCCATGCTCGTCGAGGCAGCAAACAAGCTGCTGACCAGGTCTAAGAGGAGGCTGGAGAAGCTGAAGGAGCTCTTCTAGTGGCTTAAGCGTGCTAGTGGCTCGGCACGAACCTGCACTTGCAGCGGGTTCTCCGTATCCTGCTGTGCAGCTCTGCTATGCGCAGGCTACTCGCCCTTACATAGATTATCTCAACGCAGAGACCTGTAGAGCTGTGCACGTGCAGCTTCCCTAGGATGCAGTCTTTGAACTCCTCTGCAACCCTGAAAACTTTCTCCTCTTGCTCAGGCGGGTAGCTGACGACAAGCACGCCCTCGCAGAAGTGCTGCGGGAGGAGGTGGAACCTCTCCTCCAGGAACTCTTCGATAGCCATGCTGATCAGCGAGGACCTGTCCCCGCCGAGCGCCTCCGCGAGCTTGGTCAGCGTCTCTGCCTTATCCTTCTCGAGGCTGACTCCGAACCTAACCTTATTTGCGGGCACGCACGCTCACCTTAGCAGGGACAGCACGTAGGCGATCATAAGGAGCAGGCCATAAAGGGCGGAGGGAGGTATATCGACCACCAGGGCGAGAGCTATGCTGAGGATTCCAGCGAGGATGGATAGTGTGATGCTCACGAGCATGAACTGCCCAGTATTCCTGGCGAGGCGCGTGCCGATAGCTGCGGGGAGCAGGATGGCCACGTGCTGCACGACAAAGCCCACTACTCTGAGCATACCAACTGAGGCTAGCGTGAGCATGGTTGTAAGCAAGTAGTCTCTCAGCTCGACTCTGACGCCTGAGACACGCGCGAAGTCCACGTCTAAACCTACCATCAATTCAACCTTGTAAACCGAAACCGCAAGCGTTGTCAGCACTGCTGCTAGGAGCAGTATTGCCAGGGTATCGCTCCAGCTAACGAGCAAGGGGTCGCCTAGGATGTACGACCACAAGCTCATCTCTGCAGGAAACCTCGTTAGGACGAGGTACATCGCAGCTACACTTGACGAGGAGGTGAAGGCAACGAAAACTGAGGTTGCGACCTCGGTGTCTACACCTCTATGTAGCAGGAAAGTGAAGGTGTAAGATACCGGCAGGCTTAGGATTATCGAGCAAACAAAGGGGTCTAGACTGAGCACCCGCGAGAGCGCATACCCTACGCTCACGGCCAGGAGTGCCGAGTGGGGGAGAGCGGATGCGAAGAACCCGAGCCTCCTAGCAGCTACTATGGGGCTCATCGAGCTGAGTGCCAGCGCCGCGCTCCCCATTACGAGAAACCATCGCACATCCACAGGCTATCACCTCAGAACACGTGCAGGCACCTCTCTATCTCGAGCACTGTCCCGTAAGCCCTCCTTAGGATGTCTACCTTGTACACGTCACCGGGGCTACCCTGTGCCATGATACCCCTGTTGAATACCACGAAGTAGTCGCTTCTTTTCAACGTCTGCACCGGGTCATGAGAGGACATTATAACGAGCTTTCTCCGCGCAATACTCCAGATGAGGTCTAGCAGGTTCTCCCTACCTCTGGGATCTATTCCTGATAGGGGCTCGTCCAATAGTAGCACATCTGTGTCCCGCGCCAGGGCCCTCGCGATGAGCACCCTCTGAAGCTGACCACCGCTCAGCTCGCCGAGCGTGTGATCTAAGACTTCGGAGACTCCGACTTCCCTGAGGAGCTTCTCGGCGGCTTCTCTCCTGGCACGCCCGCGCAGCCTCCTGCCGTAAAGCGCCATCTCCACAAACTCCAGGGGTGTCACTGGTATATCGCGTCTCAAGCTCGTGAGCTGTGGCACATAGCTCATGTACCTCCCCGCCCGTACGGGATCCCCTGTCACATCGATACCGTTAACGAGGACCCGCCCCTCCTGCGGCCTGAGAAGCCCTAAGAGAACCTTGAAGAAAGTGGTCTTCCCTGATCCGTTGGGACCGAGAACCGTTACCAGGCCAGGACCTCTGAACTTGAAGCTGTCACCTCTGAGTATGATGTCGTCTGTTCCGTAGGCGAACACCAGGTTTAGCCCCTCCACGACTACCCCATCGTGCATAGATACCACGTACGAACACCAGTTATGTGCACATAAAGTTTTTTACCAGCGTGAGGATATAACATTTGTGCACAAAGCCATGGCAATCTCAGGGAGANTTGTGCACAAACGCTTAATCTTAGCGGTCTTAATCGTAGCGGTGATTGCGGTGGCGATGGCAATGCTAGCTCTAGTGCTCACCCAGCGGCCAGCCAGCAAGGGTGCTCTCGTAATCTCCACGTTTCCCTCGGTGGCTGAAGACCTGAATTTCATCCTTTGCAACAGCAGAGCGCTGTCGATAGTGCCCCCTGGAGTGGACCCACACGACTACCAGCTATCACCCGGAGATATCGAGAAGCTTAGAGCAGCCCGCGTAATCGTGTCCACAGCTCATACGCCCTTCGAGGCCAGGATAAGAGACCTCGTAGAGCGTGGAGAGCTAACAGCAATACTCATTGAGATACCGAGAATACCTGGGATGCAGATTCTCAGAAATCCCGCTACTGGGCAGCCGAACCTGCACATGCCCATATACGACCCCGACAACTACAAGCTCTTCATCCGCTACCTAGCCGAAAAGCTCTCGGAAGTAGACCCCGCGCATGCTGCCTGCTACGCACAAAGGCTGGAGCAGCTCATAGGCAGGGTGGATGCTCTGAAGCAAAGTGTCAAAGTGCGAAACCTGACTGCGCTTGCCACGAGGCCCCTGGCACAGTATGCTGTCTCGTGGGCAGGGGTGGAGGATAGGCTACCTGCTGGTTAAGGAGGAGGACTTGCCAGCGACAACGGAGGATATCGAGAGGATTGAAAGAGCTCTTGCATCGGGTGAGGCTAGGCTGATAGTAGTGCTGAGCGACGATCCTCAGCCCCTCANGTCCAAGGCGGAGGAGTTATCTGCAAAGTACGATGTTCCCCTTGTCGCGGTGCCAAGCCCTGTACTACCTCCATCGATCTACGAGAAAATCGTTCGAGTTTCCCAGGAGCTAAGCAAAATAAACACTTCTACATAGAAATAACTGCTGGAAACAGGGGTGTTCAGCGATGTCTCAGAGCAAGGTTGGTAAGCTTGACGAGACAGGGGTGGCAATATTAAAGGCTCTGCTCGAGCTTGGCGAACCTTCCACGTGCAAGGAGATCGCCAACAAGGCGGGGCTAGATGTCCGAAAGGTTGTGGGTAAAGTCAGAAGTCTAACTAGTGCAGGGTACGTTGAGAGAACAGCGGAGGGCAAGTACAAGATTACTGAAAAAGGTAAAGAAGCTATAGCAACCAAATAAAACCTTAAACTTTAATAATATTATTATTTTTTCCTAATCCTACGCCTATCAAGCGTTCCATGCTGTAGATTGTTTCAAATATTCATGTTGCACGAGAATTTTCCCGTACTTATGAGGTAATATGCACTGCGGGATCTTGCGCTCGAGCTTGAAAGGCGTTGCGGAAAGCATTTTATGCGCGCACGCGCAGGAGCTTAGGAGGATGAAGAACGCTGGAACTGCTGAAGAAGTGATGAGGGCTAGGACGCCTGACTCCTCCCCCAGGGGGTTCTTGTGCTGAAATTGCGAACCATCTTATCTACCTCGTGCGCCTTTTCTGAGTATGTGAGCGCGGAGGAATACCGCGGGATAAGCATTCTTTGGTACGCGGAGTGGCTGAGCCCGAATGAGGCGCATCTTCACGGCATTCTGGAGCTTATATTCGATGGTTACACGAAGTACCAGAGGGTAACAATTGCCAGAACCGGGTCCTTTGGACTCACGTTGTTCCTCGACGGTTACGTGCAGAGTGCTGAGTACGACGAGTTCGTCTATCACGAGAGCCTNGTNCACCCAGCGATGATCACTCATGGGAACCCCCGTAAAGTCCTCATTATAGGTGGGGGTGAGGGTGCTACGCTGCGCGAGGTTCTCAAGCACGAGAGTGTCGAGAGGGTGGTCATGGTGGACATAGATGGAGAGCTCGTAGACCTCTGCAAGAAGTACTTACCAGAGTGGCACAGGGGGGCTTTTGACGACCCTCGGGCAGAGGTAGTGATTGCTGATGGTAAGAAGTTTATCGAGGAAACAGAGGAGAGGTTCGACGTGATAATTCTCGATGTTACAGATCCTGTTAAGGGCACGCCGGGTGTCCTGCTGTACACCAAGGAGTTCTACGAGAATGTGAAGGAGAGGCTAAACCCCAGCGGTTTGATGGTTACTCAGGCGACTTCTCTCAGGTACTATGAGAGGGCGTTCGCTGTCATCTACAACACTGTGGCTTCGGTGTTTCCTGTTGCGAGGAGATACAAGGTTTTCGTACCCTCGTTCTACAGCGACTGGGGATTTGTCGTAGGATCGCTAGGCAGGGACCCCCTTGAGGTTCCAAGAGAGGANATCGAAAGCAAGCTGGCAAAGNTGCAGCTCAGGTATCTGGACGCAGTGCAGTATAGCTACCTCTTTGCTATACCGCGNTACCTCACCGAGAGGCTTAACAGGTACAAGGAGATATCCACGCTTTCTAACCCCTTAGAGCTCTCTGTGTAGTGTGTGCACCCACATCCCAGAGCTTCCACGCTTCATGCAGCGTGGCTAGCGCGCGCCAGTAGCCTCCAGATGCTAACGTTGATTTTTTCATCTTGCTTCCTGCCGGGCTGCTCCTCCGGGGATGCTACTGGCAGAGTGCGCTGCCGATCCTCACTCTCGAGACCCCTGTACAGGCTCTCCTCCTCCAGGAGCCTAGTGGTGTAGCTGCCGTTCAAGAAGCTGTCGTGTTCGAGAATTCTCAGCAGGAAGTGCTTATTGTGCTTTATACCGCCTATCCTGAGCTCTAAGAGTGCTCTCTTAAGCCTCTTGATGGCCTCTCCTCTGGTAGGCCCCCACGCGATAACCTTCATTAGCAGGGGGTCATAGTAGTGCGGTACCTCGAACCCCTCATACACTCCGCTGTCAACGCGCACCCAGGGACCCTGAGGTACCTCGAGGAAAGTTATGCGGCCTGGTGACGGCGCGAAGCCATTAGCCGGGTCTTCTGCGTAGACCCTGACCTCTACAGCATGCCCGCGGAGCTGGACCTCGTCCTGTCTCAGCGCTGTGCCGGCANTGCTCGCTATGAGAATCTGCTGCTCGACTATGTCCACGCCGGTCACCATCTCCGTCACGGGATGCTCCACCTGTATGCGGGAGTTTACCTCGAGCAAGTAGAAACTCCTTGAATCCAGGTCGAAGAGGAACTCGAAGGTCCCCGCGTTCGTGTACCCACAGCTTTTCGCGGCTTTCACCGCGAGGTCGCAGACGGTTTTCCTCTCCCTGGGCGTTAGCGATGGCGAGGGAGCCTCCTCCACCACCTTCTGAAAGCGTCTCTGTGCACTGCACTCTCTCTCGAAGAGGTGAATCACGTTACCGTGCCCGTAGCCCAGCACCTGCACTTCGATGTGCTTCACGCGGGGGAAGTACTTCTCGAGATACACGGTTGCGTTGCCGAAGTAGGCCTGCCCCAGGGAAGATGCTCTGCGAAGCTTCTCTTCGAGCTCCTCGCTGCTCCAGGCTACGAACATTCCAATGCCGCCACCACCCCCNGCGGGTTTCACCATGACCGGGTAGCCTATCTCCTCAGCGTAACTAGCGGCTTCTCTCGGATCCACAGCCTCTAAGGTACCCGGGACGACCGGGATGCCATGTGAGCTGAAGAACTTCCTAGCTCCCAGCTTGTCGCCGACGAGCCTGATTACTTCGGGGCTGGGTCCTATCCATACGAGCCCGCTTTCCTCAACTCTCTGAGCGAACTTGGAGTTCTGGGCTAGGAAACCGTAGCCCGGGTGCACAGCTTCAGCGCCACTCTTAAACGCGATGTCGATGATCGCCTCAATATTGAGGTAGCTTGCTCTCGGCTCAGATGGACCCACCCTGTANCTCTCGTCCGCCAGTAAGGCGTGGAGCGCTTTCTCGTCGGCATCGCTGTATATCGCGACGGTCTTGATCCCCATGTCCCTCGCGGTCCTGATCACTCTGACCGCGATCTCCCCCCTGTTCGCCACAAGGATCTTCCTGAAGCTCACAGGGATCTCACCAGCGTTATACTCTCAGGCCGAAGAATTCTGCAGCATTCCTAGTTGTGACCTCGTCCACAATCTCCACGGGCAACCCCCTCAGCCTGGCGACCTCTTCAGCTATAATCCTCACCTTGGCAGGGGTATTCACTTCCCCGATGGGCGAAAGGAAGGGGGCATCTGTCTCCAGGAGTATGGACTCGAGGGGGAAGTTCTTGGCGATCTTCTTCATAGTCTTCGTGTTTGTCAAGCGGTAGTTGACAGAGAAGAAGTACCCTCTTTCGAGAGCTGCTTTAGCGGTGGTCATGTTCCCCGTGAAGGAGTGCATCAGCACTTTCTTGAGCGAGAAGGAGGAGAGGATGTCCAGGACCTCGCTCTCGGCATCCCTGCTGTGGATGACTGCGGGCTTGTTCAGCTTCTCAGCAAGCTCCAGGAACTCGAGGAAAATCCTCCTGGCTTTCCCGCGCTCTTCCTCGCTTCTTATCCAGTAGTTGTCGAGCCCTATCTCCCCTATTCCTACAATTCTCTCGCGATTCGCAGCCACGAACTCAATGTAGCGCTCCACTTCCTCATCGCTCATCTCGCCGACCTGCGTTGGGTGGAGGCCCAGAGTAACGTATACGAAGTCCTTGTGGCTCTCCGCGAGCTCAAGGGCTCTCGTCGCACCGGGGAAGCCCGGCTCTTTAACCTTATCAAAGGGCAGCCCGCACGTCACAACTGCGTCAAGGACCTGCCTAGCCTCACTAACAACTTCTGGCAGGTTCTCCCAGAGACCAGGGTACGTAAGGTGGCAGTGCACATCAATCATGATGAGACTCCTTAAGGGTGTGTTCAGGTAACATTAATATTCCTACTCTAGCAGAGAGGAGAGGCAATGCAAAGCATAGGCAACACCCGCGTCTTGAACAAGCTCGTTGAACTGAGAGGCAAGCTGGCCTCATACGTGTTCTCTAGCATTGAGAGCCTATTCGGCGACTTCAGCGAGGAAATTCGGTACATGCTTTATGGGGGAAAGATGCTGAGAGGTGCTATCACGCTCTTTGTGGCAGAGAGGTTCGGGTGCGGGGAAGCGGATGCCCTGCCGATAGCTGCTGCTGTGGAGCTCATGCACGCATCCAGCCTGGTGTACGATGACATCTCTGATGGATCCGAGGTCAGAAGGGGCAGACCTAGCTACTGGAAGAGGTTCGGGCTTGACGAAGCGGTTGTAGCTCCTCACATAGCCATGTCTACTGCCATCTCTCTAATAGCTGAGCACGGCGGCGCAGAAGCCGTGAAGGAGAGCATGGTTGCGTGGAGGATGGCCGCCGAGGGGCAGCTCTGGGATGTGAGGGCGAAGAAGGGATTGGAGGTCCGGGTGCCATACAGGAAGTTGGTGGCCATGAAGACAGGTGCCGTGTTCGGGGCTGCTTGCACCCTCCCGCTGTACCCAGTTCGCATGCACGACATGCTGGCACCTGCGAGAGAGTTTGGCCTAAGTCTTGGTACAGCCTACCAGGTGCTCGACGACATCGTAGATCTTGTGCGGGGTGTAGGCGATAGCGGTAGCTCGCTCATACTGCTCCGGGAGTCCAGCGGGGACTTCTTCGGCTATGGGCTCTCCCTCCTCAGGGAGGAGCTTCTTGCGCTTCGCGCGCTGTCTTCGAGGCTGCATGGGGAGTTCTGGGAGCTATCCGTCGAAACCCTGAAGGTTTTCGCAGCAGAGGTGGGTAGGGACATTGAGGAGAAAGTCTGCAATGTTCTGCGCGAGATATGAAAGAGGGTCTGGCCTACCCCTCGACCTCTGGGCTAGGGTGGAGGGGGTCCTGGGCCTCCTTTTCCTCAGCGGTGCGTACAGAAGCGGTAACACCGCGATGAGCCTGGGATTCGACTCCTTCCTCAGGGAGCGTGTGCTAGCCCTGCCCAGGGGCTTAGTACTGGACGTCGGCTGCGGGGACGGCTACTACGCGCGGCTCCTCGAAGCGAGGGGGGTGGAGGTGGTGTGCCTGGATCCCCTGGCAGAGCGGCTCGGGGTCAAAGGGGTATCTCATGTGATAGCAAGCGTGGCCGAGTACCTACCCTTCAGGAGCGGCTCGGTCGACTACGCCCTAGCAATGTTCAGCTTCAGAGACTTCCTGGACAAGGCCAGAGGGCTGAACGAGATGAGAAGGGTTTCGCGCAGGGCTGTGATAATCCTCGATATATTCAACCCGAGCAGTTTGCCTGCGAGGCTCCTCCTCTGGCTCTACGTCGCTGTAGTTGCTCCTCTGCTGGCTTTCATCGCGTCGGGCACTCCGAACCCGTGGAAACTTCTCCTACCCACACTCGCTTACATGCCGACGGTCAACCTCTTCAAACGTCTCCGCGGCAGGTTGCTTTACTGCATTGCGCGCTGTGCGCTAGCGGTGGCAGTGCTTCCCGCCGGTAATCTGGCTGCAAATGCTTCATCGTCGAGATACGTTTAATACTGGTCAGATGTACAGCTGGAGCTGGGTGCAGCTGTATTGAGCGCTAGGGTCAAGGCGGAGGAGATCAAGAGCGTGAAGGTAAACACCGTGGTGAAGCTTTACACATTAATACTCCTCGCGGAGAGCGACAGGCACGGCTACGAGCTCATGAAGACTCTCGAGGAGCTGCTGGGAGCTCCCGTGGGTCCCTCCCAGGTGTACCCGTTCCTCCGGAAGCTCGAAAGCTTAGGTCTCCTCGCCTCTAAGAAGGTCGGCAGCAGGGAGAAGAAGATCTACTCCCTAACACCGGAGGGCCACGAGTTCGTTAAGGAGCTGCTCCAGAAGTCTTTGACTGTGCTCCAGGCAGCCGTGAAAGTTATAGGGAGAGAGAAGGTCTGCCTACCCTGACCTCCCACGGACTGCGCTATTTACACCGTGAGTCTTCCGGGCAGGTGCGGTTTGGTATGAGAAGCAAGGTAGTTGTAGTAGGGTTGGGCCCCGCAGGGGCTGCAGCGCTGCGTAGGCTGAATGAGCTGGGAGTGCCCTCGGTGGGTTTCGAGAGGAAGATAAACCCCGAGAATCCTCCTGTGTGCGGAGAGTTCCTCCCAGAGCCCGACGCAGTTAGTTTCATCTCTTCAAAACCCTCTGTCTCGAAGGCTTTCTCGTACATATCACTCGCGAAGAGGAGAAACTCTATCTCAGCTGTCAGGCTGGAGTTCGAAGGCGGCAAGGGCTTCACCCTCAGGATACCCGGCTTCACGGTTAGTCGCACAGAGCTCGTGCGAAAGCTGGTCGAGGGCTCTGAGTACTACCTTGGCGAGGACGTTGTGAGCCTCCGCAAAGTAGGTAGCGAGTATGTGGTCAGAACCAGGAGAGGACGAGAGGTAACAGCAAAATACGTGATAGCGTGCGACGGCTACCCTTCCACGATAAGGGGTCTCCTCGGAGGGCGATCTCTCCTCCCACCCGAGGACGTCGCGCCCGCTGTCAATGCAAAGGTGGAGACTCCTCACATGAGGAAGGATCTTGTGTACATGTATGCCTCTCCCGAGACCGCTGGAGGCTATGCCTGGATAATCCCCTTTGAGGGTAGTGTGTCGAATGTTGGTGTCGGCCTGCGCCAGAACTTCGTGAGGATGGGGTTCAACCCGGTCAGAGCGCTAGAGAGCTTCATCAGGAAAAACCCCCACGGGTACTTCACTGCTTACTCCTTCATCGAGCCCCCAAGGGGCAGGTGGGTCCCTGTCGCTGGCTTTTACGCCGAAGCGAAGAAGGATGGGGTGCTGTTTGCAGGAGACTCCTTAGGAGCTGTGAACCCGGTCAACGGCGGTGGGATTTTCCCGGCGATGGCGCTGGGGATTCTCGCTGCAGAGGCGGTGTGGCTTGACAGCCCCCACGTGTACCCTGTCAGGGCGTGGAGCGAAGTCGGTGCTATTCTAAACATAGGGAGGGCTTACCGGAAGCTGGTGGACTTCCTGTACAGTAACTGGGGCTTCGCGGTGAAGCTCTCCTACATGTTCCCAGAGGGTGTGATGACGAGGATTATAAAGGGGGAGAAAACTGCCCTATTCCACCTGCTCAGGCTTCTTGAAAGAGGAACGCGAAGCGGTGGTCGACGTCGGACGGGTCTAACTTCTCGTAGGCCTCGGTAGAGCCCAGGTCAAACCAGAAGGAGTTCGTAAGGTATGCTCCGACTTTCTGCTTCCTCTCCAGGAGCAGGCGGATGAAGTCGCCCATTATGTCTATATTCCTTTTCTCCTCGCCGAGCTCCTTCAGGTATGCCAGGCTATCCACTTTTACTGCTAGAATACCGATGGTGACGGGCTTGCCGAGGGGAGGCTTCTCCACCATCTTTACAACTTCGTTTCCCTCGACCTCGGCGACCCCGACCGCTACTCTGTAGTTAGGGGAGAGCGCTAGTGTCGCGGCAAATCCTCCTCCCCTGTGCATCTGCATGAGCTCTGTCAGGTTTATATCCGAGAGGATATCCCCGTAGTACACCAGGATGTGCCGCGCGCCCTCGAAGTGTCCATTTAAGTACGCGTTTAGCAGCGCCCCTCCGTTGCCCGAGTACTCGGGGTTATCCCAGACGTAAGTTATCTCGACACCGTACCTATCGCCGTTGTTGAAGTAGTTCACGATCTGCTGACCCTTGTAACCTATCAGCATCACGATCTTCGAGATTCCATGGTACTTGAGCAGCCTGACTATGTACTCTAGGAGGGGCTTCTGCTGGGATCCGACCGGAATCATCGCCTTCTGAAAGTAGAAGGTCAATGGCCGCAGCCTCCTTCCCTCGCCTCCGCAGAGAATGACTCCGTATGTATCTCCCTGGAGGCTCTTCATCGTGAGGGAATGCTGCGCGAATTTTTTATGCTTTTCCTCAGGAGCGGTGTCATTTTTCAAGGACTTAGATGAATAACCTAGGTTATGAAAGGATATTGTAAAAAGGGTGGCGCTACTGCCTGTGTGGATTAGCATGAGAGTGCTACTTGAGGACGACTTCCAGATAGTCAGCGTTAGGGGGCGGTGGATTCTGGACTCCCGGGGGAACCCCACTGTCGAGGCGGAAGTTCAGACTTTCGGAGGGGGCTTTGGCAGGGCTGCGGTGCCTTCTGGGGCTTCTACGGGCAAGCATGAAGCCCTGGAGCTGAGGGATGGGGGTAAGCAGTTCCACGGGAAGGGTGTGAGGAAGGCTGTTGACAACGTGAACAACGTGATTGCCAAGGAGATCGTCGGGATGGACTCCAGAGAGCAGGAGGCGATAGACAGGCGAATGATAGAGCTCGACGGAACGAGGAACAAGTCCCAGCTGGGCGCCAACGCTATTCTCTCAGTGTCGCTGGCTGTTGCACACGCTGCGGCTGACACCTACGGCTTGCCGCTGTTCCAGTACCTGGGAGGACTTCTCGCCCGTACTCTGCCTGTTCCCTTGATGAACATAATAAACGGGGGNAAGCACGCTGGTAACGAGCTGAAGATCCAGGANTTCATGATNGTCCCNGTGGGNGCNGCGAGCTTCTCNGAGGCTCTCCGGATGGGCAGCGANGTCTATCANTCNCTCAGAAAGTACCTCGTCNNCAAGTACGGNCTGAGNGCNGTCAACGTGGGCGANGAGGGAGGGTTNGCGCCNCCCATGANGCAGACGCGGGANGCNCTAGAAGCCCTGATGGNGGCAATCAGGGATGCNGGCTACGAGCCTGGCAAGGACGTCGCCCTAGCGATNGACGCGGCCGCTTCGAACTTCTACGACGAGCGCAAGGGCANGTACTCGATAGACGGCCGTGAGCTGACCAGGGAGAAGATAATGGAGTTCTACGAGGAGCTCGTGAAGGAGTACCCTATAGTGTCTGTTGAAGACCCGCTACACGAAGAAGACTTTGAGGGGTTTGCCGAGCTCACTCGCTCCTTGAAAGTGCAGGTAGTTGGCGACGATATCTTCGTGACAAACGTCGAGAGGCTGTCGAAGGGCATCGAGGTCGGCGCAGCCAATGCTTTACTGCTGAAAGTGAACCAGATAGGGACTCTCACCGAGGCCATAGAGGCTGCGAGGCTTGCTATGCAGCACGGCTACTCCGTTGTCGTGAGCCACAGGAGCGGGGAGACCGAGGACGCCACAATAGCTCACCTGGCAGTTGCTCTGAACACTGGGCAGATCAAGACGGGCGCTCCAGCAAGGGGGGAACGCACTGCGAAGTACAACGAACTGCTGAGAATAGAGGAGCTACTAGGCAGCAGAGCTGTCTACCCGGGGATTCGGGCATTCCCCCACTACAGGCGCTGAGGGTTCTCCGAATCACCTTAGGCGAAACTTTTTTCTTGCCGAATCGGGAGGGCTTATTCTGCTTTCTAGATGTCTGCCGAGAGAGTTGCCGTGGACAAGAGCATACTCAAGCGCTGGGTGGAGAGAGACTCCTTTGTAGAGCATCTTGTTAAAACGCTGGAGGGCGACCAGGAGGTCATGGAGCTTCTTCACATGAGTAATGTAAACGCTGTCCTCAGGCTGGGCTATAACGATCACGGGCCAGTTCATGCTAGGATAGTTGCGGGGGCAGCGCTAGAGCTGCTGAACATCCTCCTCTCGAAGGGTATAGGTCTCTCGTCACTCCAGCAGGGCACGGCGGCAAACCTCGACGAGGTCAAATTCATCCTCGTCACCGCGAGCTACCTGCACGACATCGGTAACGCTGTGCATAGGGAGAACCACGAGCTCTTGGGAGCCATGCTGGCGAAGGATATAGTAGACAGGCTGATCTCCCAGATTCTCCCGCAGTCAGGCCCGCGCAGGTTCAGAATACGCCAGGAGGTGCTTTCTGCAATCTACAGCACCGCTATGGACGTGAAGCCGCTCACTGTGGAGGCAAGCATAGTGAGGCTGGCAGACGGGCTGGACATGTCCGAGGGGAGAGCGCGCCTGCCCTACAAGCTAGGCAAGTACGACATGCACTCCCTCTCGGCGCTCAGCATCAAGAGGGTTGAGCTCTCTCCGGGAGAGGACGTCCCTGTGGAGGTTACTGTGCAGATGTACGATCTTGCCGGTTTCTTCCAGGTAGAGAGGGTGCTCATGCCAAAGGTAGAGGGAGGGAAGCTCAAAGGACTCGTCAGAATCAAGATAGTGGATCAGAGGAGCGACAAGGTGCTTGTCCTCTCCTAGCACGGATCCTGCAAACCGACCAGTATTTATACTGAAGCGACTTCTCTCTGAGCGGCATGCACCCGGGCAGAAAGACCATCTCCCTAGGTACCCCGGCTATAGAGGGGGGTGAGCCCATACGCCCCAGCTTCAGGGAGTACTTCCCGAAGTTCACAGATGCTGAAAAGAAGCTGGTTCTCGAGGTTCTGGAGAGCGGCAGGCTTTCCTCCACCGTGGGTTTCTACACTAGGAAGTTTGAGGAGGTGTTCAGCCGCTTCATAGGAGTTAAGCACTCCCTGGCTGTGGTAAACGGGACTGCTGCTCTGCATACCGCGGTAGCAAGCCTCGGGATCGGCGCGGGAGACGAGGTGATCACAACCCCATTCAGCTTTGTGGCTACAGCTACCTCGGTGCTGCACAACAACGCGGTGCCTGTCTTCGCGGACATAGAGCTTGATACTCTGAACATAGATCCCGAGACCATACCCAGCAGGATAACACCTCGTACGAGGGCTATCCTGGTAGTGCATCTTGCAGGCCACCCAGCGGAGATGGATGAGATCATGAAGATAGCCAAGGAGCACGACCTAGCAGTGATCGAAGACTGTGCGCAGGCTATCGGCAGCGAGTACCGGGGGAGGAAGGTGGGTAGCATCGGCGATGTAGGGGCTTTCAGCTTCTACCAGACAAAGAACATGACCACGGGCGAGGGAGGCATGGTCACTACCAGCAGGGAGGATGTGTATAAGAGAGCCAGAGAGTTCATCGACCAAGGGCAGGAGGGGAGGTACCGCCACGTACTCCTAGGCTGGAACTACAGGATGACGGAGCTCCAGGCAGCTCTGGGTCTGGCCCAGCTCTCGCGGATAGAGGAGCTAAACGCGCAGAGGGAGAGGATAGCCCGCATATACACGGACGAGCTATCTTCCCTTGACGGCGACCTGGTACATCTCCCTAAAGCCAGGAGCCATGTCAAGCACACCTGGCACATATACCAGGTGCTTCTCAAGCTGGACAGGTTGCGAGTGAGCAGGGATAGGATAGTCGAGGCTCTGAGAGCTGAAAACGTCCTAGTCACGGTCGCCTACCCAAGGGTAATATATGAGAATCCCCTCTTCCAGCAGCTAGCCGGCTATGGGAGGGGCTGCCCGTGGTTATGCCCTCTCAGGGGCGGTGCTCCTGTGACCTACAAGCCAGGGANCTCGCCGAAAGCCGAGCTCGCGGCACGCAGTGTTGTNACNCTCCCCACGCTGGCAGGGATGACNGACGACGACGCCGTCGACACAGCAACAGCTTTTAAGAAGGTTCTNCTCTACTACAGAGCGTGAGGTAGATGGACNTTNCGAGCCTTNTCGAGAAGTNCATTGAGGAGGGAAGGCGCTTCTTAACGCTCTCTGAATCTCTCGAGGTGCTCAAGCTGTATGGCCTCCCAGTAGCCCGCTACGCCTTCCTCAGGGGGCCTGAGGATGTTCAAGCTGCTGAGGAGGTGGGCTACCCACTGGTTCTGAAGCTGGATTCACCCGATATAACCCACAAGACCGAGGTTGGGGGTGTTGTAGTCGGGATAAACTCTCCCGAGGAGCTTAAGCGCAGCATAGAGGAGATGGCCCGGGCTCTAAGGAGCAAAGCCCCCGGTGTGCGCGTGAAAGGATTTGTCGTGCAGGAGCTGGTGAGAAACGCGCACGAGGTTATAATAGGCGGGCTCAACGACGTGCAATTCGGCCCTGTGATAGCCTTCGGGCTGGGAGGGATTTTCGTAGAGGTGCTGAAGGACGTCGTTTTCGAGCTTGCTCCGGTGAGCGTGGACGAGGCGCTCAGGATGATACAGAGGATAAAGGGCTACCGCTTGCTCGAGGGGTACAGAGGGTTGGAGAAGGCGAACATAGCCCTTCTAGCGGAGACCCTCAGCAAAGCCTCCATNATGTTCAGCGAGCTGTCACCCTACGTGGAGGAGATGGATCTAAACCCGACGTTTGTATCTAGCTCGTGGGTGAAAATAGCGGACGCGCGCTTCAAGCTACGCACCCCATAGTGCTTTTTTACGCGCGCAAACCTTTTCTCTCTCCTTGCCCGCAGCCTATGCACGGGGATGATGTGACGACGGTCTCTTGATCTGTGACGAGTCTTCTCGCAACTGACCCGCGTGCTGCACATAAGGCGGTACCTCGTGCAGCGGCATGCGCGCTCGCTTTAAATAGTTGTACTGCCCAATGGAGGACAGGCGCTTGCTAATGGTATACGGGATCTCGGGGGATGGTTTCCTCAAGCTCGTCATCCAGAGGTACCTTCCCCGCTTCTTCTACAACTTGACGCAGCAGGAGCTCGACTTTATGGGGGATGTTGCTAGGGAGGATCTCGCCAACTACGCTGCCTATATAAAAGGGGTGATCACGGAGCCTACGTACAGAGAGGTCGCGCTGAGCTACTTGAGCTCGCTGGCTGAGGATGACCCTCTAGCATTCGACAGGATGCTCTCCAGTTGGATGGAGGTATGGAGCATAAAATGGGGTCAGCGGGTGAAGCTTGTGCTCTCCGAGGATCAGCGCGAGGAGGATGTGCTGCAGGCTGTCGAGAAGAAAGCCTCCAAGCTAGCCCCGCTTCTAGGCGACTTATACCCGCAGTTGACCAGGTTCGCCATCGGCTCGCTTATCGGCAACGGTGAGGTTTGCTTCACTAACCTCCTCGCGGATACTGTTGTCAAGGAGGTTCTGGCGAAACTCGTTTCCTCCATGAGTGTCGAGAAAGCTGCCAACTTCGCGAAGAGCAACCCCGTGTTTCTCCTCAGCGAGATCGTGCAGAGGGCTAAAGCCCTGGCAAGGTATAAGGGCAACCTGGTTGTGCTGAAAGTGAACCCGAGCTTCTTCCAGGAGGTGAGGGAGGAGATTCATGAGTGGTGAAACTTCTCACGAGTACCTCAAGGCGGACGTGGTGGGGGTTTACCCAGTGTTGACGCAGGGTGGAGCGGCTTACGTGATGCTGCTCGAAGCAGCGGAGTGGCGCGGGAAGGTGCTTCCGATTTTTATTGGGGTCTACGAGGGAATGTCTATCCAGAGCGCGCTCATGGGTATAAAGTACGAGAGACCCATGACACACGACCTCATTGTAAGTATACTCGAAGCTCTCGGTGTGACCGTGGAAAAGGTCACGATAGATGCTCTCATAGCGAACTCTGTGTACACAGCCACTATCGTCCTACGCCGGGAAGCCGGTGGCAAGGAGGAGAAATTCTCGATAGACGCCCGGCCAAGCGACAGTGTCGCTCTGGCGCTACGCGTTGGAGCGCCGATATATGTAGCTAGGCACTTGGAGAGCAACACGAGGAGGCCAGAGGAACTAGGGCTGATCGAGGAGGCAGAGCGGTAACCTCCAAGAACTCGTTATGCGAGCTTCTCGTGAAGAGCGTGCAGCTTTTTATCCATGTGCACAGCACGTAACGTGTCATGCTGAGCAGTGGTAGACTGCGGGATATGACCAATGCCCAGCTGCTGGAGCTCTACATATCTCACCTAATAGCGCGGAATAGGTCGAGCAGGACCATCAAGAGCTTCAGGAGTATCCTCTCGCGCTTCCTGAGCTTCCTCGGTGAGAAGCACCTCTCCGAGGTGACGCTGTTAGACATAGACCTGTTTCTTGCTGAGTTGAAGAAGAGAGGGTGGGAGCCCAGCAGCATATACACAGCTGCTGTAGCTGTGAAGCGCTTCCTTGAGTTTATCGGGCTCGGCGACAGGATCTCCAGCTTCGAGCTACCTCGTAGGGAGCGCAGGCTCCCGCGCTACCTGGAGCCTGAGGAGGTAGCTAGGATGGTGGAGGCCTGCTCCTCCTTGAGAGACCGCGTCGTAATCCTTCTGTTATTCACAACCGGACTCCGCGTAAGCGAGCTAGTCTCAATGAGAAAAGACGACATAGACCTCGAGAAGAGATCCATAAGGGTCAGGGGTAAAGGTGGCAAGGAGAGAGTGGTCTACTTCCCTGAGACCCTGGTGCCGCTGCTCAAGGCGTACGTGGAAGGGCTTCCAGAGGACGCAGAGTACCTGTTCCCCTCGGCAGGCAGGCATATGCACTACACGACGGTAGAGAGGATAGTGCGGAAGGCTGCTGAGAGCGCCGGGCTGAAGAAGAAGGTGACTCCTCACGTGCTAAGGCACTCCTTTGCTACGCACAGCCTGGCAATGGGCCTAGACCTAAGAGAGATACAGGAGCTGCTAGGTCATTCAAGCCTAAGCACAACCCAGGTGTACGCCCACGTCTCTCGCGAGAGACTACGGCGCGACTACGACAGGGTCTGGAGCAGCATGCTGGGTAGCGGCTCGACGACCACCTAGTGAGTCTGCAGTCTCACTCGGGTGTGAGCACACGAACCCTGGGGGAGAGCTCTTCCTCGAGCCTCCTGAGAAGCGCGGCGATACGAGCTCCCTTTTCTGTTAGTTTAAGAAAGCGGTTCGCAGGGCTCCCTCTTCTGCTCTCCTCGACAAGCCCCGCGCTCAGCAACCTCCTCACGTTGTTGTATATTGACGTGGTCGAAAGCCCCGTGGTCTCTTTCAACTTGCTGATCATCATCTCTCCATCATACAAAGCCAGGAGTATGAGGTCTGCTTCCGTGAAGATAAGTTTCTTGTCTATCTCGCCTGCCTTCTCCAAGGAGGACACCCTCTCTTTCACAGGGCTCCACGATAAAAAGTTGCGCGTCACCGATTCATGACATCAGCCCTCAGCACAGGATATTATGCTCTCTTCTTCTCCCCGACAAGCCAGCAGAGGAGGACTCTACCTCTGTTCCTCTCACTCTCGCTCATGCACGTAACCCTTTTATGCCCTGTGTACACGCGCGGAGCGATGAGTACTGTTAAATTCGAGGCTTTCAAGCAGCTGGACATAAGGGTGGGCAAGGTTCTCAGCGCTGAGCGTGTGAAGAGGAGCGAGAAACTCATACTTCTCAGGGTTGACATTGGCGGTGAAGAGAGACAGATCGTGGCGGGGCTAGCACCTCACTACACACCTGAGCAGCTTGTCGGCAAGAGCGTTGTGGTGGTTGTCAATCTCGAGCCGAAGACTATAATGGGGGTATATCTCGCAGGGTATGCTCCTTGCAGCTGTTGAAGATGACAAGCCGGTGTTGCTAGTACCCGAGAAAGAAGTGAAATCAGGTGCACGAGTAACTTAAAGCAAAGAAATCTTTTTTACCTGATCCCGATCATTAGACCTCTGCTGAGTTTTTGTGTGTCAAGGTCCCTGTAGCTGGCGAGCAGCTTGCGAATAGCTTCTCTGATGGCATCGCTTCTGTTCTGGAAGTAGCCTTTCTCTATTAACTCGTCGAGAACCTCAATCAGCCCTATGGGAAGTTTCACGCTTATTACCCTGGTGACAGCTGTATAATCTTCTCTCTTTGTAACGTACACGCTGCCGCGCTCTGGCCGAGCTCCGCTCATCACGGCTTACCCTATTACCGTGGATAAAAAAGGTGAACATCTACATCCTCCCCACAGATGTAGGACAATTTATGAATCACGCTGCGGGAAATGATTTAACTACCGGGAGTGCAAGCACCCCTGAGGACAGATGGCACAGGGCTCCGCTGCGCTTGAGAGAGTCAAGAGCGAGCTGAGGAAGCAAGTATGGCTGAGGCTCGAGGCCAGCGAGGTCGTTGTGGGTCCACGACCATGCTACGGCAGGGTACCAGGCTTCCTTGGGGGCATAGCAGCGGCCAGCAAGATTGCTAAGCTCGATCTCTTCAAGAGAGCGCGCGTGCTGTACTTCACCCCCGATGGCGCTAGTAGGCCCCTCCGAGAGGAGGCGCTGAGGAGAGGTAAGACAATCGTTATGTCTCAGCCTAACCTCAAAGGGTATGTTGTGCTCGAGGGCTCCGGCTTGCCAGAGTCTGAGGTGAAGCGGCTATCCACACTTAGAGGAGCTCTCCTCAGGGGTGAGCGCGCGCTGCTTCTCGAGGGTATCAAGGTAGACGTGATAGTCCTGGGGAGCGTGGCTGTCGATAGGAGCGGTGCTAGGCTTGGGAGAGGTGATGGGCTCTATGACCTGGAGTACGCGCTCCTCCGGGAGATGCACGCTGCTGGAGCCGATACGCCTGTACTAACCTTGGTTCATGGTCTTCAGGTGCTTGAAGAGGGAATACCCATGTTGCCGCACGATGTACCCGTGGACATTATAGCCACTCCTGCCGAGCTTATAGTAGTGTCTAAGCCCAGGTACAGGAAGCCAAGTGGTGTTATATGGGACCTCCTCCCTATACAGAGGATAAAGGCCAGCAGGGTTCTGAGCCACCTCTTTGGACTGGCCTAGTCAAACCCGTAGGAGCCCTGGTGCTAGGATGTTTAGTCCCCTGATGCACCTCGGGCAGTAGAACGCATTCTTAGAGTCCACGTCGAATATAGAGTTGCTGAACCTCATCACACAGTTGTTTGTGCAGTGTGCGAGGCCATAGCTGTGGCCGAGCTCGTGCAGGACCTCCTTGAGCAGTCTGACTCTTAGCAGGGTCTCGTTGGGCATGTCCCCGTAGAACTCCGGGTAAAGCCTCCTCGTGAAGACTATCCCACCCCAGCCTTCAGCAGCTACTCCGAAGACAAAGTTCAGCCCCTCGACGTAGCCGTCTCCCTCTACGATAACCACTGCGCGCTGGTGGGGCAGCACTCCTAGCTTTCCCTTCAACCTTTCGAGAAGCTCGTCTGCTCTTATCTGCTCTCGCTCTTCGTCGAAGTGCTCGAGAACATCTCCAAGAGGTAGCTGACCGGCCAGCAGTACTTTTGCGTTGAAGATCCTTTGTAGCTGCTGGGCGATGAACCTGAGAAGTGCAGGGTCTACCTGCACTGAGTACACTACAATCGTGTAGGTGTCGCTGACCACAGCAGTATCACCGTAGTTACCACTTACTACGCTTGTTCAGCGAAGATTGCCTTAAGCTTACCTCTCCACGATAGTTGTTCTTCGAGATGAGCTGGCGAGACATCCTCGATCTGGCCGCGATACAAGCGGAGAGAAGCATCTACGTAATGTTGGCTTTATCACCGCTTTGCATCCTGCTCGGAACTCTAATGGGGATTCCATCAGCGGCAGTGCTGCCCTTTCAGGCGGGCTCAGCCTTCTTCGTCTCGATGCTCACATACTCAGCGCTGAGGAGAGGGTTGGTGAGGGTGAGGGGTAGGAGGAGTCTCGCGCTGGTGCTAATTCCCTCCTACTCCACCCTCTTGGGCACTCTCGTACCGCTATTCAACGGGATCTCAGTGCTCTCGGCTGTGCTCACATCGGCTGTCATCCTGCTAATTCTCTTTCTCAAGGTCTACTCGGCCCTCAGGGAGTATTACGTCCTCATGTGAGGAGGACATATTAGCGGGCAATGCATCTGTAGGCGAGCTATGACGCAGAACCTAGACTACGAGCTGCTACCCCTGCTCCTGGAGCTGGCCCAGAGGGGCTGTACCTACACACCAAGGAGGATCAGCAAGGTGGAGATAGCAAAAACCCTCGGTGTAAGCTCCTGGAAGCTGAACAAGCTACTGCAGCTTGCGGAAGATGAGGGATACCTGGAGAAACAGAAGATGGGGAGAGTGTTCTCCTACCAGCTCACCCCCCGCTCCCTCATGCTCCTTAACAGAGTTCACAGAACTCTCTCCATGGTACTCAAGACCACTCCGCTCGCACGCCTACGCGGTGTTGTCGTGCCAGGGCTCGGTGAGGGGGCGTTCTACATGAGCATCTCCAAGTACCTGGAAGCCTTCAAGGAGATACTGGGCTATGAGCCCTACACAGGTACTTTAAACCTGAAGCTAGATAGCGAGAGCACAGAGGCTAGGAGGAAGCTTCGGGAGATTCGTGCGGGCTACAGGATCGAAGGTTTCTCGGTTGACGGGCGCGAGTACTGCGGGGTCACGGTCTACAAGGCAGTCATAACAGGCAACGGCATCAGCATCTCCGGTGCTGTGCTCGATATCGATAAGACGAAACACGGGGACGAGATACTCGAGGTCATAGCGCCTGTGAAGCTACGGGATGTGCTAAAGCTGAGAGATGGAGACCGCGTTGAGGTCACCGTGCTGGGCTAACTGCTGTTCACAAGCCTGAAGCGGAAGCTGCAAGACCCCTCTGTTCTCTGCTCCTCCTTAGCTACGAGCAGGCGCTTGCTGGTGGCTTTCTTCACGTAGGCGGCGAGGTAAAAGGGTAGGGGGCAGATACCCGGCGAGATGCAGTCACTACACGGCACAACTCTCACGAGTAGCTCTTCACCCTCGTGGGTAGCAGAGGCTTCAACGCCAAGCATAGCCATAGCCTCGGAGACTGCGCCGAGTAATGTCTTTAGCTTGAGGGGATAGGTTCTCTGCTACGTAGAGCTCCATTGCCAGGGCGACCTGTCCTCTCGTTACAGTGAGCTTCTCGTAAAGCTTCCTGAGGGCTGCTGCAAGCAGCTCTTTTACAGCCTGACCGGTCGCGTCGCGCACTACCGTTCACCCGCCGCCCACGTGCGGCAGAACTTTGATCGTGTCGCCCGGCTTCACCGTGGAGTTGAGGGAGGCTGGTAGGCTGTTGACGAGCACTAAGAGAGCGTTTTCTCCTAACGAGAGGACTTTCGCGTTTAACACTCTCTTCACGGTGGAAGTCTTTGAATCTGGGAGCACGACTTCCTCCTCTCTGGTGCCTGCGATGTCTGAGAGGTAGCCCAGGTAAACAATCCTCACGCTCATGCTCTAGTTAGTCAGCTGGATGTACTTCTTAAGCTCGTCTTTCACATCGCCCAGGTTAAGCGAGACCAACGTGGTCTCTCTCGGGATTCCGCGGAAGTCCCAGCCTCTGATGCTGTAGTAGTAGCCGAGCATCTCATCGTACTTTAGTGGATCCAGCTTGGCCCCCCTTAGCGGTCCTCTGGTCAGAGGTTCCTTGAACCACTTGGCAGGCGGGTAGTCGAGAAGCCTTGACCATGTTCTTCCCTCGGCCGCGTACTCCCTGACCCAGAAGGCCCTAATCAAGCTGTAGATCCTGTCAGCGACCCTGATGTGGTCGCCTAGAGCCCAGCTTAACCCTGTGGCCGCATTGAAGAGCCTAACGTACCAGTCAAGCTCCAGCCCAACCTCGACCCACGGGAGCCTGCACGCTACAAGCGTCTCGAAGAGGCCCCCCCTGATTCTCTGGAGCTCGATAACTCTCTCCACCTTCCTCCTGGTATACTCGAATCTCCCGTGAGCAACCTCCCAGGATATGACCCAGGCGTCCTTGTGGTGGGCGCCTACTGGGGCTAACACCGTAAGACAGAGCCATTGCGGGCGCTGCGTGACAGTCGTATGCGGAGATGCTGAGCCCCTTCACGTGCATTGCGAACTCGCTACCTCCCAGCCTCGCGGAGGCCTCCTGGAGCCCCTCTGAGAGTATCGCGCCGAGGCCCCTCTTCTCCACAATATCCTCGGCTAGCCTCAGAAATGCGTCGAAGTCCCCCCACTCTACTTTCTCGTTTATGAGCTTTCTCTGGGATAGTTCGGCTACGTAGCCCAGCACGGCACCGAGGTTTATAGTGTCCACACCCCACATGTCCGCTAGCCTGTTGAGCCGTGCCACTTTCCTGAGATCGCCTATACCCAGGTTAGAGCCGAGCATTGCCACGTTCTCGTAATCGAGCTCAGAGACAGCGCCCTCATCGTCGAGAATGCAGTTACCACATGTCATGTTGCAGTTCGGGCAGCCTCTCTGCTCCACCTTCATCTTCTCCATCGCGAAGCCGTCTATCGAGCTGCTTTCCTCGAAGACCCCCTCGCTGAAGTTGTAGGTTGGGAGCACGCTGTTCTCCTGGGACCACTGAATCGTCATCATCGTACCCTGCCTCATCCAGAAAGCGTAGGCGGGCTTGCGCTTGACCTCCTTATAGGCGTCAGCTGCCAGCCTTCTCAAAGCATCCTTGTCAGCCAGCTCCGGCTCCGAAGACCCCCTGAAGACTATTGCTTTCAGGTTCTTGCTGCCCATAACCGCACCTATCCCGGCGCGCCCCCCGCTCCGACCCTCCTGAGAGATAACTGTTGCAAAGGAAACCTCTCTCTCGCCTGCAGGGCCTATCAGAAGGACCCCCACCCCTCTACCATGCAATCTCTCAATCTTTCTCTGAGCAGTGAACGTATCCAAGCCCCAGAGCTCTTCCGCGCTCGCTAGCTCTACCTTGCTGTCCTCGATGTAAAGGTACACGGGTTTCTCGGCCCTGCCCCTGATCACCACAGCATCGTATCCCGCCTTTCTCATCTCCACCGCAGCACGTGTCCCTATGTTCCCGTCGCCGTACCCGTGTGTGAGCGGGCTCTTCGAGGCCACTACAAGCTTCCCNGTACTAGGCCCCGGAAGCCCGGTCAGTGGTCCTGCTGCAATCACCAGGAGGTTGTCCGGGGACAGAGGGTTCACACCCGCTGGGTTATGATCCCACAGTATCCGGGCCGCGAAACCTCTTCCTCCAACGTACTCGAGAGCTAGCCTCGCGTCATAGTTCTGTACATAGAAGCTTTTCTGCGAGAGATTCACCCATAGTATCTTACCAGTCCAACCTTTCATAAGCTTCCAGCATTGTTTATTAGGGCATAGTGTTAATTAAAAGTTGCTCCGTGAGCCCTGCAACCACGAAGCCAGCGTGCGAGCAGCTCTCGCAGAGAGGTTGAGCCGGGAGTAGCTAACTATTTTAGAGCCCGTGAGTTATGCCTGCTCGGCTGTGAACGATGGCGCCGGAGGACTTCATCAAGCTGTTTGCGGCAAACCTGGCAAATTGGGTAGAGGCTCAGAAGAACTTCCTTAACTCTGCCCTGGTCATAGAGAAGGAACTGGAGAAGGCGGACAGGCTAGAGCTCGTGCTAGCAACGAGAGCAGCTTTCGCGCACATAGTGAAGACAGTAGAGGCGTTCGACAAGTGGTTGCAGGATCCCTTCATAGTAGGTCATATGCCCAGAGAGATGCTTGTCGAGATTCAGAGGAGCGTGTGGGAGATACTTAAGAAGCTGCTCGAGCTAGATATCAAGCACACCTCGGAGTTCAGGGATCTTATCCTACGCCTAGCGGAGAGCGGCAAACTGCATCCGCTGCTTTTCGTACCGAGGGAGCGGGGCGAAAGGGAGGATAGGTTCTCGATAAGTTACTAGAAGGGTGGGGGTTTGGCGGCTTGCCCTACCTGGTCTTCTCCGAAGCTTTAAGGAGGTTGGAAGAGTCAGGCGGGATGGTGGTACTCGAGGAGGAGTTCTCCGCCGAGGTAGAAGCCCCCTCAGCGATCAGGAAGATAACGTCTACCACCGGGAAAGCGGTTCTCCTCCGAAGGATTAAGGACAAGGACTATGTACTGGCATCAGGTGTGTACTACAGGAAGCAGCCGCAGGTGCTCGGCCTAGGGAGTCTGGAGGAGCTCGGCCGGAGGTACCTCTCCTGGTTGTCTATGTTTGACAACCCCTTGCTGGAGCACTCCGACAAGCTTGCAGCGATGGCCTCGCTAGCCTGGCTCTCCGATCTCTTCCCTAGGGTTGTCAGCGTATCCTCCGGTGAGGTTGAGGTCATTCAGGGTTACGACCTGGATGCGACGAGGTTCCCGGCTTTGAAGCACTCCGCAGAGGAAGACACTTCATATGTAGTCAACCCTGTTGTTCTCCTAAAGACCTCCAGCTCGAGAAGTTTCACTGCAACGACTCTGCCCGTAGGGGTTCTAGACGAGCGGACACTATTCCTCGCCTTACCCCCACGGTCGCGCGCTTCCCAGGTGATAAGTGAGGCTGCAAGCGGCAGGGGCAGGATTTTCGCAGCTGTACTCGTGGGCGCGCCTCCCCCGCTCCAGTTAGCAGCAAGCATGGAGTGGGTAGGCTATCTCGACTTTTTCCTCCTCTCAGGCCTGCTCGTGGGTTCTCCCGTACCCGTAGCCAGGTTTGCGGACAACACTCCCCTGCCAGTCGGGGCAGAAGTAGTGTTCATAGGGGAGATAGAGCCCGGTGATTCAAGGCCTGGAGGCAGAATCCTGATGGAGGACAACTACTTGGCCCAGGAGGTCCCTCAGCCCGTGGTCAGGCTTAGGAGAGTAATTTTGAGGAAGAACCCGGTTTTCTACACCTCTATAGTCGACCGCGAAGCTAGCGATATTGTCGAGCTCTCTAGGTGGAGGGATTTTCTGCTCCTAGCACATATACGCAGGGTTTACCCCTTTGTGAAGGATCTGCGGGTGCTGCCCGAAGATGCTTTCAGGACGATTGTTATCTCCGTTGACCGCGTGAGCGGTAGGGAGCTACTCAGGCTAGGCATGTTCGTGCTATCCATGGGCGCGAGCCCCAGACTGGATACTGTTATTCTCGTAGACAGGGATGTTGACGTAAACTCACCCTCCGAAATACTCAGAGCTATTATTAGAAATGTTAACCCCGACAGGGATGTTGTATCCATACCTCCTCGCGCGGGAAGCAGGGATGCGGAGGTCGAGAGCTACGATGTCATAGTAGATGCCACTTCTTCCAGTAGCAAAGCCCTAGCAGGCAGCACGGCTACTTCCAGGCTGGAGGAGCTTGCTAGGCGGCTAGCGCCCCAGCACCCAACTGGCTCCTGAGAAACTTACATATCTCGCAGAGAATTCTCTCCCTCTCCATCTCCTCCCGAACTATCTTCTCAGCTACCTTCCTCAGGTAGTTCATCAGCTCGGGGCTGTCCAGCTGCTTCCATACTCCTCTCTGCTCGTTTAAGTACCTGCTGACGCTCGACTGGCTCACGCCCAGAAGCTTCGAGATCTGAACCTGTGAGAGGTCGTATTCCCGGTACAGTATGTTAACGAGGAGGCTTTTGACCCTGGGTAGCCACCGCCTGCTAATGCTCTCACAGGGAGCCTGCATGCATGTCTCACCTCGCTATGACATGGTCAAGTATATGTCCCTTTCTCTAGTACGCGCAAACCCCATATGAAATCTCATATGAAATCTCTGTTTAAAATAACCCGGGACAACGCATGGCATCCGGAAATCTCTTTTTACAAATAACGGGTTTTTCATTGTTGCAGGAGAGTTCAAGAGAATTTTAGGGAGCAAAGGATAAATACCTCCCATTGGAACCTACTCATGGTGAAACGACATGTCCCAGAAAATCACAGCCTACTGCGTTAAGTGCAGGAAGACAGTGGAGATGAAGAACCCGCAGCAAGTCACCCTCAAGAACGGCAGGCTCGCCTACAAGGGTACCTGCCCGAGCTGCGGCACCACCGTCTACAGGTTCATCGGCAGGGTCAAGCAGTAAGAGCCTTACTCCGATAGCTGCCCACCGGGGACAAAAACCTTTTTTCCTGTGTTACGCGCTCCAAAGAATAGGTAAACAATAATACATCCCCTCGCTACTTCAGGTAGGGCTGGTAGCTGTGACCGTGTCGCCTCTGCTGGAGAAGCTTGAGCAGGTGGTACCGGGATTCCATGGCTACCAGAAGAGGGCTCAGCTGAGGGAAGATGATGCTCTTATCCGGGAGAAGGTTGCTTCGATGCTCGACAGCGCTAAGGGTAGAGTTGAGCGCATGATAGTCACTATGAGGAAGAAGAATATAGGGGCTGCTCTTAGGCTTGATGACCTCAGGCTTGAGCTGGTCAAGGCTTCTCAGATGCTGAAGCACGCTAAAAGGGATACTGACATGTTTGAGAAGGGCGAAGTGAATGAGCATGTTTTAGAGGAGCTCCTAAGGTGCGATTACGAGCTCGTGCACCTTGCTTTAAGGATAGTGGAGAGGGTTGTCAACCTGAGTATGTCGATGGAAGACAGGGAGTTTATGGACAAGCTAAACGAGACTATAAACATAGTATATGAGTTAGAGAAATGTATAAAGAAGCGCGAAGACATAATCTCCGGCTTTAAAAACACCTAGCGAGGCTTGTCCCACCTGTTTTACGGTTACAGGCGCCTAAAAAGCTCAGCCTCTAGTGTATTCGTCATCGGCTCTGCCGTCTCTTCCTTCATCACCCTCCTCAAGTCTCCTCTAGAATGGTGTTGGTATTTTACGGTTTCTGCCGGTATAGCTCTTCTCATGCAAGCGGCACCTACTCCACCGTAACCGTCTTAGCGAGATTACGCGGCTTATCGGGATCCAGCCCCCTCTCCACGGCTGTATAGTATGCCAGCAGCTGCAGCGGGATCACGCCTAGGACCGGCGCGAGTAAGGGGTCGTTGGAGGGCAGCTCTACAGCAGTGTCAAGGACTTCGAGCAGCTGCGAGCCAAGCGGTACCACGCCCACTGTGAAAGCCCCCCTCGCCTTCATTTCCTCCACATTCCCCTGGAGCTTCTTCTCCAGGTTGTCCTCTACTGAGATAAAGACGACAGGGAATCCCGGCTCCACGAGCGCTATAGGGCCGTGCTTGCTCTCTCCAGCTGGGTACCCTTCCGCGTGTACATAAGCTATCTCCTTCAGTTTGAGTGCTCCCTCCAGAGCTACTGGCAGGGCGAGCCCCCGCCCCAGGTAGTACGCGCTCTGTTTCACAGAGAGCTCCCTGGCCAGCTCCCTCGCCCAGCCGTCATACATTCTCAGAACCTCCTCTGCTAGGCTGGGAAGAGCGCGGAGTCTCTCGAGGGCTGACGCAACATCTCCCTCTCCCACTTTCCCCCTGGCCTCTGCCAGCCTGAAGGCTATCCAGGTTAGGGCTGTCAGCTGCACGGTGAACGTCTTCGTGGCTGCTACGCCGATCTCAGGCCCCGCCTTCGTGAACACGGCCACATCACTCTCTCTGGGATATAACGCTGCCCACGACGTTTGTCAGCGATACAACCCTGCAACCCCTTTCTTTGAAGCTCCTCATCGCCATTAGGGTGTCTATAGTCTCCCCGCTCTGCGAGATTACCAGGAGAGCATCGCTGGGCGTTGCGGCGTATGCATAAGACTCGTACTCGCTGGAAATGAAGGGAACAACCTTCATGCGGGCAAGTTTCATCGCCAGCAACGCGAAGTATAGAGCAGAATGGTAGCTGGTACCCGCGGCTGCAACGTACACAACCTCGCTTTCTGCCAGAACCCTGGAACCCCTCAGGTAGTCCTCGCCGAAGCCGCTGATAGTCTCCGCTATGGCACGGGGCTGCTCGTAAATCTCCTTGAGCATGTAGTGGGGGAAGCCCCCCTTCCTTGCCTGCTCGGGCTCCCAGTCCACGATGAGCATCCTGCTGCTCAAGTCCACAGGCCCCCTTCTCTCATCCTCTACGAGAACCTCGGAGAAGGTCACATAGCCTAGCTCTCCATCGGATAGCACGATCACTCTCCTGGTGTACTCTATGATAGCTGGTATATCCGAGGCGACGAAGTTAAAACCGTCGCCTAGTCCCACGAGCAACGGTGACAGTCTCCTTGCGAAGTATATCCGATCCGGTGTGCTCGAGATGAGCACAGCCAGTGCGTAACTGCCTTTTAACCTACTTACAGCCTGCTTGAAGGCCAAGTAGGGGTCTAGCCCTGCTCTAAGCCCCTCCTCTATCAGATGGGCTACAACCTCTGTATCGGTATCGCTTCTGAATACATGCCCCCGGGAGACGAGCCAACGCCTTATCTCGGAGTGGTTCTCTATGATCCCGTTGTGAACAACAGCAATTGAGCCGCTGCAATCCAAGTGTGGGTGTGCGTTCTCGTCTGTGGGCGGGCCGTGCGTAGCCCACCGGGTGTGAGCTATGCCAACGCTTCCGGGCAGCGAGGAAAAGCTCAGCCTCTTGTCAACGTCGTCTATCTTGCCCACGCCTTTCCTCACGAAAATCCTGCCCTTAGAGACTGTGGCCATTCCCGCGCTATCGTAGCCACGGTACTCCAACCGCCTGAGGCACTCTAGAAGAATTGGGGATACTGGTTCCCGCGCGCCAGCTATGCCCACTATTCCACACATCCACGGTCTCCCTTACGCGGGTAATAACGAAGTTATATTACGGTTACTCTACATCCACGGCACATGCCACAATTTTCCGCTATGGACATTGGCTATTGTGGCGTAAGAGCTCTGGTGAGAAGCAAATGAAGGAAATAACCCTAGATGAGTTCTTGAAGAGACTTGCTGGCAAGCAGATCACAGTCAGGGGAGTCTGCGCCGCCCCACCTAGCTTCCTTGTGGAGGCCCTAGGCCAGGTGTACAGGGTTAAGGTCAGGTAGGCTGGCTTGGCTGTGCGGATAGCTCGCTGGGCGATACATCCACCTTGAGAATGCCTTCGAGCTCGAAGTAAAATATCCTTGCTTCTCTTAAAGCTATGTACCTGGTTCCCCCCTCCTCCCTGATTTCGTAGCTTAGGATTATCTTGGATGGAGTTTCGGACAGACCTCTTCTATCATACTCCTCGATAATCCTCGATACCGCCCTCTTCCACTCCTCCAGGCTTCTGTTCCTGTCAACCTTGGCTTCCTTGACAAGCCTGGAAAGAGTAGCGTAGTACGCCTTTCTCAAATTGTAAAGAGCGCTCCGCGAGCTAGGGCTTATCGGGGTTTGGATGGTGTTCTCCTGAATACTCACCTCCACGGCTGTGAGGAACTCCCTTATGCGCCTATCCAGCTGTTGCACATAGAGCCTGATAGTCTCCGGGAACCTCTTCTCCCGTATGCCCGTCTCTATCGCGTTTAGTACTACACTCAGCTGCTTGAGCAGGTCCTCCAAAGTTTCACCCAATTAAACTTTTTCAAGAGCTTATTAATTTTTACCGCTATAGCCAGACAAGGAGGGTGAATGTGATTGCTCCACACATGCGCAGGTGGACGGTATACACAGTTTAGCATATAGCTTAGAGATGTTTCCTCCGTTACTGATGAGAACGGTGGGAGTATTCAGGTTTAACGAAGCTGTTCTGAGGCTTGGCGCGGAGGAAGCTTTTGTCTACCTTGCCCGAGGGCTTGAGCTCAAAAGGAAGGGTGTAGACGTGGTATCATTCGGTATTGGGCAGCCTGATTTCCAGCCCCCAGACTTCGTCATAGAGGAGGCTTACCGCGCTATGAAGGAGGGTTACAACGGCTACGGTCCGAGCCTCGGTATGCCTGAGCTCAGAGAGGCTATCGCCGAGTTCCTGTCGAGCAACTACGGTGTAGACGTGAAGCCTGGCGAGGTTGCTGTGACTGTAGGTGCTAAAGCTGCAGTTTTCATGGGCATGCTGTCCCTCCTGGAGCCCGGCGACGAGGTCATACTGCCCGACCCCGGATACCCCCTTTACGAGTCTGCGGCCAGGTTCGTGGGAGCACGACCCGTTTACCTTAGGTTGCATAGCGGCAACAGCTACAAGGTTCGCTACGAGGATGTGGAGCGGCTTGTCAGCGAGAGGACTAGGATGATAGTTCTCAATTACCCTGAGAATCCCGTTGGGACGACCATTAATAGGGAGGACGTGGAGGCGATCGTAGAGCTGGCGTGCCGTAAGGGTATCGTGGTGCTGAGCGATGAGATCTATGACAACTTCGTGTACGAGGGCTCCCACTTCTCGACACTCCAAGTCAGTGAGTGGAGGGACTGCGTCTACTATGTCAACGGGTTCTCGAAGACCTTCGGTATGACGGGATGGAGGCTCGGCTACGTGGTCACGAACTCTGCAATCCTCGAGAGGCTCTCCGTCGTAGCGAACAACATGTACTCCTGCCCGCCGACATTTGCGCAGATAGCGGCTGCTAGAGCTTTGAAGCACGGGCTGAGCTGGTTCAAAAGCATCCTGGAAGGCTACAGGAGAAGGAGGGATATCATGTACGAGCGGCTGTCCAGGATCCCCGGTGTTAAGGTGAGGAAGCCCGAAGGAGCCTTTTATATGTTTCCTGATTTCTCCGAGGTTATAAGGGAGAAGGGTCTTAGGAGCGAGAGAGAACTTGCTGACAGGCTCCTGTACGAGAAGGGCGTGGTAACTTTACCTGGCACAGCTTTCCCCAAGGATGGCGGCATAGGGCACCTGCGGTTTTCCTTCGCCGTCGATGAGAGCAGCATAGAGAAAGGTATCTCCAGGATACTGGAGTGGATACGCGCAACCTAGAATATCCTGGCTCTGCGAGTGCTCTGGGAAGGTTCCCCTAGGAGGATCTTACCTGCCTGGAAGACCGGTTCAAAGACGCTATATTTATCCCGTCTTGACGCTAATACTACGGAGCAAACTTGAACCCGAACAGGGTCTTGAAGATATCTCTGTGCGGAGCGGGGGGTGTGGGGAAAACGAGCCTCGCGAAAGTGTTCTCCGGGCAGCAGTTCAACCCCCGCGAGAGGCTAACCGTGGGGGTACAGCACTTCTTCGTGAAGGTGCACATCGGAGGGTCGGAGAGGACTATTGCCATCTGGGACATAGGGGGAGAGCACAGGTTCTGGCTGCTCGCACAAGCATTCCTGAGGGGCAGCGCTGGCGTTGTGTACGTCTTCGACATCACCAGGGAGGAGACCTTCCTGGAGCTGGACAAGTGGAGGAGGCTTGTAGAGAAGACCCTGGGAGACGTGCCGGCTGTTCTTGTTGGGAATAAGGCTGACCTGCAGGGCATGCGCCTCGTTTACAGGGATTTAGCTGAAGAATACGCCAGGCTGCACGGGATGCTCGGCTACTTCGAGGTTTCCGCCAAGGATAGGTTTGAAGTGGATAAACCCTTTATAGTGCTGCTTCAAAAGATCATAAGCAGGGAGCGGGAGCCCGCATGAGCGTTACCGTGAAGGTCCTAAAAGCCCGGTGCCCTGTCTGTGGTAGGGAGCACGCCATACAGGTTACACACGAGATACTGAGAGAAGCTGAGCAGAACCCCCTCGGGCTGGCGGGCCTAGCCTTTCCTCACGAGGACCACGTGCTCGTGGTGTACCTGGACAGGCTCGGGGGGGAGAGAGGCACCCGAGCGTTCAGGCTCCTCGAGCAGCCGGTTGCAAGGGGTTTTACCGAGGTCAGGGTGCCTCCCACGGAGCTGCAAGGGCTGAGGAACATAGAGGGCTTCTGGGTGGAGCTGGGAAGGCTGGGGGTCAGAGTCAGCTCTGAGTCGTCCGTCTCGGCCATATCGCTGAAGGCCAGGAGAGGCGAGACCACTCTAGAGCTGAACCTCAGCAGGGACATCGGCTACCAGACAGCTAAGCCCTGGCTCGAGCTGCTCCTTGAGGCTTTCGACACGTCTTACTCCAGCGAGCTGCGAGACTACGTCAACGCTGTGAAGGCCCTAGACCTGCTGCTGGAGGAAAAGCCCTTCGAGTACGCCAGGCAGGTGCTATGGCTCCTGTCGAACGCTTCAACAATCGCTATCAGGCTTCGAATACCGGAAGTCCACCTGCTCAAGGAGATCAGGCCCAGCCTGTTCTTCGAGAGGTACGACGGGGACTTCGTGCTGAAGGTTCTTGAATCTGGCGGAAGCACTGTTGGCAAGCTCCTAAGCGGGGTGCTGCCCCAGGTGCTCTTCTCCTCTGCGGAGACAATCCTATCCCTGCACAGGAGGGGCGTGATAGACCTGGTGATAGCCTGATGTCCGAGGCCCTCTACTACGACGTTGCTAGCCTGCTTATCCCCGAGGCTGTGAGCATGCTAAAGGAGTACGAGCACCCTAGGAAGAGCGAGCTACTGAGCGCGGGGGACAGGCTCCGCCACGTGGTACTCTCCGCGTACGAGAGAACGAGGAGCCTCTCTCTACCCACGGAGGTGGTGCGCTTCCGGGAGGTAATGAGGTACGGGCTTCTTTCCCTGAAGAGAATATACAAAGAGGGCGACTGGAGGTCTCATGTGTTCTTCTGCGAGCTACTCTACGAAGTAGAGACCGTGAAGTACCTGATGGACTGGCTTCTCTTAACCCTTACGCTGCCCACCGGAGCCACCCTCCTGGACGTTAACAGCGCTGCACCGATTCTCTCCGCGAAGGTCGGCGCTAGGACGGGCGCGAAGGTGATAATACCCCTGGAGGAGCGCCTAGCGGACGTCTCTGTAGTGCGCGAGGTCAGCAATGAGTACTTTAGGAGGTACGGGGTGGATGGGAGGATTCTCAGGGTCGGATCGAAGTTCGGCGCAGAAGAGCTCAAAGAAGCTGCAGACGGCATACTTTTCGTGTCTCCCGACTCCTGGACCCTGGGCTGGGATACCATGTTATCAGCAGCACTAGCAGCTCTGAGGCCGCGAGGAGTACTCGCGTGCCTCCTCCCAGCAAACTTCCGCGAGGGATGGAGGACGCTGCTCACCTTCTGGGATGTACCCCCCTTCCCCGAGCCTGCCGCCGCTCTCGCTCAGCTAAAGAATATGAGGTTCCGGGAGTGTAAGAGTTACCACGCGCGGACCCTTCTACGCGGTCGTTGCCCAGAAGAGGTAAGGAGCATGGAGTACATCCTGTACCTACCCGAGCCTGTGCATACCCCAACAGCCCCTGTGCTCTTCAGCAGAGGGGATCCTTGGAGAGAAGCCCTGCTAGACGAGAACCTCAGCTTCCTGCGCTGCTACACAGAATCCGGGGAGAGAGTACCCTGTGATGCTTCACTCGAGGCGCTTGATAGAGAAGACCTAGTGGTTGTCGGCGGAGCTGCTGCGGAAACCCTGGCTTCACAGCTAGGCGCGCTGTACGTGGACGAAAGGCTTGTGAGGCTTTCTGAGGCGTTCAACCCGGAGAACCCTGAATCCCTGTTTGAGGCCTCAGCCGAGGCTGTTAGCAGGAGGGGTGAAAGCCCGATTCTACCGGGCTCGCTGCTCGTAGTACTGCCTGGATCCAGCGCCAGAGCCTGGGCCGTGGGGCTGGCAGCGCAGTTGAGTGGTGAAGCAGCAGAGCTGAAGGCAGTGTTCACACTCACGGAGAGGATGTGGACTAGATTTAAGAAGGGAGAGAGCTGGGAGCCTTTTCGGCGCTTTGAAAAAATGGTGGCAAGTGCCCTGGAACTACGTCTTCTCGAGCGGTAAGAGCCTGAGAAAAGTTGTAGAGGTAATAGTTGAGAGACCTGTCAGCAGGCTTCCTCCCTCGTTATCGGTAGCGAGGGATCCCGAGGAGGTAGTGGCAGAAGTCTCAAGGAGGCTTGCGAGCGAGAAGTACGCCGTGTTAGGGCGCAGGAGCCCGCGTAGAGTGGTTGTCTACATCGATGAGGAGCTCTACAGGCCGCACGGAGGGTACACCGCAGTGGTGGTCTCCAAAAACTACCAGAGGAGGATTATCGCGAGGTGGTACTTCGACAGGCGCTTCAACCTCATAGCCTTCGACTCCGCTCCNCCAGAGGCTGTGACAGGCGTGGAAGCGGAGATAGCTGTGGGAGACGTCCCGAGAGAAGTGCAGGCTCGCCTAACGGGCTCCGGCGCTGTGCTGATCACAAAGTCTGCAGTGCTGTCTCCCGTCAAGCTCGAGGATTACATTGCGGTTAAGGCCCTTAGGTGGTTCGAGAACGCCGCGGTCTAGAGCGGCTCCTTAGGAAGTCTATGACCTTTGTGTAGTCCTCCTCGCTCATGCCCCCGAGCGTAGACGCTTCCAGGAAGATCTGCGCTAGTGCGCTAATGTGAGGAAGAGGCTGCCCCCTATCGTAGCCCGCCTTCATCGCGTAGAACATGTCCTTGGCCGCTAGGCGCATCTTGAACCTTAGGGGCTTCTCCTCCGCGAGCAGTCTCTCACCATACCTCTCAACAATGGCTCTCACCCAGATTTTATCTACGATCTGGAAGAGCTTGGAAGCGTCCAGCCCCCAGGCTTCTGCTAGCAGTATGGCCTCAGCCAGTCCGATCATCGAGGAGAAGTATAGGGAGTTTACTGCGAGTTTGATGACCGCAGCTTCCTCAGGAGAGTCCACGTACACTAGCTCTCTCAGGTACGCTGAGAGTACAGGACGCAGTCTCTCGAGAGCCTTCAGGTCGCCGCCTGCGATTCCCAGCAGCTCTCCCCTCTGAGCTTCGGAGGGACCGCCCATCACCGGGACGGCGAGATAGGTAGCACCCGCTGCTTCTGCTAATTGCCGCATTTTCATCGTGTGATAGGGTGAGACTGTGCTATGGTTCACTATGCAGAGCTCCTTACTCGAGCTGCTCCGTGCTCTTACAGAAGCCTAGCCTTATCCAGAGTCCTGTTCCAAACCGCGACCTTGTAGCCTGCCTCCAGTAGTCTTNTAGCCATCGGNAAGCCCATGAGCCCAGCGCCCACAAAGCCTATCATGATCGTCTTCAGACTCTGACCCGAATAACCCTTAATAATACGTTTACCGGCTTGTCCATCGGTATGGAGCCTCTAAGGGCTTTGGAGCATGTGGAGAGAATTCTCAGGAAGAGAGGTTACGCGACGGAGCGGCTCACAGAGGAGGGCGAGCATGTGTTAAAGGTCGCACTGGGTCAGAAGCTCGTTTTTATCAGGTTCCACGAGGAGAGGGGTCTACTCAAGGAGCTGAGGCTTAGGTACGAGGGTCACCCTGGGCTGACGATCCTTAAGTGCGACGACCCGGAGAAGCCTGCAAGATGCATCGAGGAACTCCTCTCCAGAATACCTGCACCACGCGACTAGGATGCTCCGGAGAGTAGCCTTTCTCCTTTTCATGCTCCTGCTGCTCTACGAGGCTATCGAGTATTACGCGGTCAGCTCTGTCGAGCTACTTCTCGTGGAGCCTGTCGGCTCGGTGGAAACAGCGGAGGGTCCGCGGCTTCTCCTTAGAGTTTACTATGACAACCCGATCCCTCTCCACGTGCACGTGTTAGCTCTAGCTGTGGAGCTAGAGTGCGACGGCGCCGCGGCAGCCTCGCAGGCGGCAAACCTCAGCTTGCCCGGAAGGAGCTCAACAGGCCTTTTTGTCTCTGTGAGAGCCGAGCGACTGTTGCGCGACACCTGCACCGCTAAAGCTCGGGCAGACCTCACAACAAGCTTGCTCCGCGTGCTCAAAGTGCCATTAGTGCGCAAGACCTCTAATTCCAGCTTTGAGCTGCCGCGCGCGGAGGTTGGGCTGCTCTGGGCTGGGTGGAACACAACCTGGGTAGAAGCCGGGGGCTGCGCCGAGGCAATCGTGCTCGCACCTTCAGGTGTGAGTTACACCGCTTACGTGGTCGAGGAGAGCTACGGTAGGCCGCCGGAGAAGAAGGCGGAGTTTTCCGGTCAGGGCAACGCCACTAGCATCTTCTGTGCGCCCCCGAAAGCCAACCCCCTCGTAGTTAGAGGGTACTTCATAGTTCTGGAGTTACGAGACCTGGGTGTCGTGTGGACGCAGAGCAGCAGTTACCCACCGAGGTTAAGGCTGCGCGGGTAGCTGCGGTGGTTTTCGAATGCTCTACATAGTTTTCACGACGAGGGCGGTGCAACCTAGCCTGCAAGTACTGCGGCGGTAGCTTCAGGGAAGATAGGGTTCCCTGGAGGGTGAGCTACGACCCCCTAAAGCTGAAGCTGCTTGTCGAGAAGGATCCCCGCGCGGTAGTCGCTTTCTACGGAGGAGAACCCCTGCTGAACCCCACCTTCATCAAGTGGGTCATGGACAACGTGAAAGCTGAGCATTTCGTCATCCAGACGAATGGCACACTTTTCCGGAACCTTGAGCCCAGCTACTGGCTCAGGTTCAGCGCAGTCCTGCTCTCGGTGGACGGGCGTGAGGAGCTGACAGACGAGTACAGAGGCAGAGGTGTGTACCGCAGGGTCATGGAGGCTGCTAGGTATCTCAAGGAGCTAGGCTTCAAGGGAGATCTCATAGCGCGGATGACGGTGACAGAGGACACCGATATCTACCGGGATGTGCTNCACTTGCTGAGCACAGGTCTTTTTCACCAGTGTGCACTGGCAGCTGGACGTTGTCTGGAGCGACCGGTGGCGAAGCTTCCCCGAGTGGAGGGACAGGAGCTACATCCCCGGCTTGAAGAGGCTTGCTAGGCTGTGGCTCGAAAGCGCCGAGAAGGGCGTTGTTCTCGGGATAGTGCCTTTCAAGGCTATCCTTTCGCAGTACTTCTGGGGAGCTTACAGCTCGCCTCCCTGCGGGGCTGGTGTTAGCAGCTTCTCTGTACTGACGAGCGGCGAGGTCGTTTTGTGTCCCATAGCTGTCTACGAGAGCTGGAGCAAGGTGGGACGGGTGGAGGATCTCGAAGAGCTTATTCCGCGCAGCCTGATCGGAGAGCCCTGCCAGTCGTGCAACTACTTCCACCTGTGCGGCGGGAGATGCCTCTACGCGTACGTGGAGAAACTCTGGGGGGAGGAGGGCTTCCGGGAGGTCTGTCTGGCCACTAGAGGTCTGATTGAGGTTGTTCTGAGCGTGGCTCCGCGGATTAGGGAGCTGCTGGAGGAGGGGGTTATCAGCAAGGAGAAGTTGTACTACCCTCCCTTCAATAACACTGTAGAGGTTATACCATAGCCTACCTGCGCTCTGGCATTCTTTCTTTACTCTTTACAGCGCAGAACCCATAAATACCACGTTCCTCTACCACACGGGTAATACTTCCTCCAATCCTCGTCGCTGAGATAATCGGCTTGAGAGCTTCAGGAGTCTTCTCCCTGGGTCCGCTAACTCTCTCCGTGCTGGCAGTCGGTAGGACTGGNGGCGTCAGGTACGGTGCTTTGACCACTTTAGGGCATATGCTCGCCGAGCTGCCGCTCTTCCTCCTCCTAGGGTTAGGGCTGCCGCATCTCCTCGATAACAGGGTTATGAGAGTGCCATCTCTAATGGGCGGTGCCGCTCTGCTCCTGTATGCTGCTCTGAGCCTCAGGGATGCACTTTACAAAAAGGGCATCCTCCCAGGGGCTTGAGGTTGCGAGGAACCCGTGCTTGTGGGGGTTTTCCTCGACTATCCTGAACCCCTACTTCCTGGCTTGGTGGATGACTGCAGGGCTAAAGCTGATCGCTGATGTACTCGCATACTCCAGCACGCTTGGCGTGCTGACAGCCGCCTACCTGTCACACGTGTGGATGGATTTCCTTCGGTTATCCCTCGTAGCATGGCTTGCCAGGGCGGGTAGTTTCGGGGCGCCTAACGCTGCTCGCCTCTTTCAAGCTGCACTAGCGCTTGTCCCCGCGTACTACGGGGTGAACTTCCTTCGAGAGAGTTTTGACTTAGTCAAGATGTTAACCAAAATGTTTTTTGCCCCGCCCTGGCTAATCTACCACTGAGGGTGCGCATCTTGAGAAGCTTCGACGTAGTGCTGCTTCACGCGCCGAGCGTCTACGACTTCAGAAGGATGGAGTATGTCCACTACGGACCCATAAGCGATGTCATTCCCTCGAAGCCGATCTTCGACATGTACCCCGCGGGCTTTTTCTCGCTCGCTTCCTATCTGGAGGACAGGGGCTTTAGGGTTGGAATATTCAACATAGCGGCTAGGATGGTGAACGATAAGAAGTTCGAGCCTCCAAGGCTCCTTCGGAATATAGAGGCTAAGGTTTTCGCTATAGACCTGCACTGGCTAGTCCACGCTCACGGAGCTCTGGAGCTTGCAAGGCTGGTTAAAGAGCTCAAAGAAGCCCCAGTTGTACTGGGAGGATTCTCTGCGACATACTACTGGCGCGAAATACTCGAGAACCACCCGTACGTAGACGCTGTCATGCTGGGGGACACTACTGAGCCCTGTTTCCACAGCTTGGTTGAGAAGGTGGAGCGCGGCGAGAGCGACAGGTTGGATGATGTATGCAATGTAGCCTACCGCGATAGCTCTGGGAGGATAAGGTACAACGGTATAACCTTTGTCCCAGACTTCCTCGATGACCTCGCACCGAGCTACGAGACAGTGCTAAAGGTTATGGTTAGGAGCGGTATCTCGAACTCCCTACCTTGGGGCAGCTTTCTTAAGCACCCCGTCACCGCCGTGATGACGTACAGGGGCTGTCCCTTTAACTGCTTAGGGTGTGGTGGGAGCTGCTTTACCTACCGCGCTATTTTCAAAAGGTCGAGGCTTGGCGTCAAAAAGCCCGAAACGCTCGTCAGGGAGTTCCGGGAGATAACCGAGAGGCTTAAAGCACCTATATTCTTCGTCAACGACCTCCAAGTGCTCGGCAGATCTTACATTGAAAAGCTCACCAAGCTCCTCGCAGAGGAGAAAAGCGATGTTGAGATATTTTTCGAGTTCTTCACGCCGCCGCCCAGGAGTATACTTGAGCTCTTCAGGAAGGCTGGGGAGAGAGTTTACCTGCAGATCTCGCCCGAGTCGCACGAGGAGTCTGTGAGGATGAACTACGGGAGACCCTACACAAACTCGCAGCTGTTACTCTTCGTGAGGAACGCGAAGGAGCTCTCCTTCGAGAGGCTTGACCTGTACTTCATGGTCGGACTACCGCTCCAGACGGAAAATAGCGTCGCAGGGCTTGGTGCCTTCTTCGAGCAGCTGCACGGAGAGGCGGCAGGACGCCTGGACGCCTTTGTGGCACCTCTCGCCCCCTTCGTGGATCCCGGAAGCCCGGCGTTCCACATGCCGCGCAAGTACGGCTACAGGATACTGGCAAGGAGTCTGAGCGAGCACAGGCAGTTGCTGCTTACGAAGAGGTGGCAGTGCATGCTGAATTACGAAACGGAGTGGATGGATAGGGAGGCTATAGCCAGGGCGACCTACAGGGCCGTTCTCAGCCTTCTAGAATCGAAGCACAAGCTGGGGGTGATAGACGAGGACTACTACAAGGAGGTTAAACAGAGCGTGCACGAGGCTATGAACGGCACTCCTTCAGTTATCTCAGACTCCAAGGAGACTCTTCGAGAAGATGAACTATATCCTAGGCACAGCCTGCTACGCTACATAACTCCCAGGCTCATACGCGAGATCGTGGTTTACAAGTTACGCGACTAAGCTACTTCGAGTATCTCGAAGTACTCTCCCGCAATTTCTTCAGCTATGGCATCGAGCCCACCCACCCTGACAACCCCCTCACCGGTATCTACTTTGAAGTGCGCGTAACCCGCTGGAAGCTCCAGAACGGCGTCTAGGATTCTTCCCTCTATGGCAACTCTGACTCCTGTGTCTGTCTCATAGCCGGAGGCCCTGAGCCAAAGCTTCTTGTTCTCCATAAGGAGCCTCTTAGCTTCATACAGAGCCAGCCTGTGGAAGGTGAAACGTGCCGGCAGCTCCAAGGGGTCATCTACAACCACGCGAGCACCAACCCACCGGTTGACGAAGTCGTGGGATAGGTAATCGACAAGTGTGCGCTCCTCCAGTAGGAAGCCGTGCCTCATGGGCAGCGTCGGCCTTGCCTTGAGGACTCCGCCTAACTGCGAGTCAACCACAACGACCAGGTCACCCGATATAGCCACCCTGAGCTTCTTGATGAACGGCAAGTCTTCCAGCAGGAACTTGGCCCCTCTCTCCCCTAGCGAGTAAGAGAGAACGTAGACGTTCACTCCTCTCTTCACAGCTTTCTCGATCTTATCGCTCAGAAAGTGAATGAACCTTATATCGCCCATAACCAGGGCATCCACTCTGGCCTGCTCGAAGAGCTCAGCCATCCTATTCTTCGCCACCTCGGGTTCCCGGATGATCCAAACCCCGAATTTCTCCTCGAGAGCGGGCTTAGATATGCTCTGCATGTACTCCAGGGCCTTCTTCGCCATTGTGTCAAACTCCCTCACGAACATGTTCAGGAGTATCCTCGGGTCCACAGCCCTGTATTTCTTCGGTCTCCCGCCCAGCTCCTCAATGTACCCCTTGGAGGAGAGCCTGGTCAGAGCCACGTGAATCTGAGGCCTGTGTCGCGCCAGGAAGTCGGAGATCTCGGGCGCGCTTAAAGGACCACGCTCTAGCAGGAGTAGGTACAGCTCAGCCTCCAGCCCGGTGAGGCCCAGGATTTTAAGCAGCTGGATAGTAAGCTCTCGTGGCGAACCTGCAGCTTGCTCGTATGTTCTATGCTCTCCCATTAGACTCGCAGATGTAGTCCTTTAGTACCTATATATCCTTATGCGTTATGTAGCTATGCGCGCAGGCTCTCTCAGCGAGTATCAACAGTCCTGACCGCGACCCTCTTCGAGAGAGCATAGTAGATCTCCGCTATACTCACAGCCAGATCAGCCACCTCCACGGCCCTATTCCCGAATAGGTAAACAACGGGCTCGACGTGTTCCCCACCAACATCAACTAACGCGTTACAGGCTGGGCACTCGTCAAGAAGCTGCCTTGCAGCCAAGGCAGCAGGGTTTGATGAGGGGTACTCGAGGCTGCTGTACTCCCGGAAGACAATCCCCAGAGCCTGCATAGCCTCACGCACTAGTCTGTCATACTTTATGTTCATGACAGCCCTGTACTTACCGTTAATAGACAGGAGTATGCCTCCCAGGTGCTTGCTTGCGCCGAACATAGGTCTCCTGTAAAGGAGCTCACCGCTTTGTGACCGGGATATCCTGCCAGGCACGGCTGCAACATCGTACAGGGTTTTCGCTCCGGGGATTGCAACAGCTACGTTTGTTAGAACCTGGGGGATGAGGTTGGGGAAGTGCTCAGAGGAGGATAGCACAAGGAGTGCCCGCTCGAGGTCAGCCATAACAAGCCCCCGGCCTACATCCAGCTCGGGAAACACAATCTTCATGCACACATAGCACTCGCTCCTCCTCCAGCCCAGCTTTTCGTGTGCTCTACAGGCGTCTCCAGACGCTGCTATGAGCAACCAGTACCTGTTGGCTAGAATGCCCGCCTCGTTCAGCTCACCTTTGCAGATCAGCTGTGCAACTCTCCTGGCTACGAGCTGGAGCTCCCTAAGGGGCACTTCGAGTCCCTCGGGAGGCGGTAGAGGACCGTTAAACCTCCTGCCCTGCTTGAGAACCTTACTCACAGCAGCCTGCGTTACGCCCAAGGCTCTAGCGATCTCTACCTGAGAGAGTTTCATCCCGCGTAGCTCGCGTATGATCAGGCGGCGGAAGTACGGTACGAACACAGATGCCTCCACACTGCCCAGCAGCATCACTTGTCTCCACTATAACTCAGTGATATCACCTTTACCATCGAGAACGTATCCTCAGGTAAATCACAGAGTTATATTTCCGCGATGTCNCACGAGATAACCAGGTTATACACTTTTCGAGATAAAAATCCTCTACCATGAGAAAAACTTATAATGTGGTTATTCAGAATAGTCCCGTGAGCGGAAGAGGTCAGAAGCTCACAACGGTAGAGCTGACGTTTACCGCCATACTCTCCGCGCTTGTTGGAGCAGTATTCCTGTTCTGGTCGAACGTTGTGTGGGATCTGGCTAAGCTCACGCTCGGGCTGCTGTTCACCCCTATCATCTACGGGATGTGGTTCATCGGGGCTACGCTGCCCGCCTATATAATCCGCAAACCAGGTGTAGCTCTCCTCGGGGAGTTCCTAGCTGCTGTGTTCGAGCTGGCTTATGGGACGCAGTTCGCTTCTACAGTGCTCCTCTACGGCTTCATGCAAGGTTTGATGACGGAGCTCGTACTACTAGCAACCAGGTATAGAAGGTGGGGATGGGCGGCTATGATGGCTGCCGGAGCCGCACCCGCGCTCTGGGCAGCTCCAGCTGACACTCTTCTCTATGGGATAACGGCACCGCTCACCTACGAGCAGAGCTTGGTCTTCTGGTCGCTGTACTTCGTGAGCGGAGCACTAATTGCGGGAGTTCTAGTGAAGGTGCTAGTGGACTACGTCGCCAAGAACTCCTCCATACTTGATTCGTTCGCAGTGGGTAGGGAGCTGAAAGGAGCTCCTCGATGAACAGCCCAGTGGTGCGAGTACGCAAATTGAGGGTGTCTTACCCCCTGACCACAAGGTACACCTTAAACGGAGTTTCTTTCGAGGTTAACAAGGGCGAGCTCGTACTTGTTGTGGGGCCAACTGGCAGCGGTAAAACCACGCTTCTCTTGACGCTGGCAGGAGTGATTCCTTCGCTCATACCAGCTAGGGTGGAGGGCCTAGTCGAGGTTGCTGGTCGCTCCCCAGCGGAGGAGGGGCTCGCAGGTCTGGCGGGAACCGTCGGGATAGTCTTCCAGGATCCCGAGTCCCAGTACATTATGCCCACGGTGCTCGAGGAGGCGTGCTTCCCGGGGGAGAACCTCGCCCTACCCCCTGATGAGGTAACCAGGAGAGCTTTGAGTGCGCTGAAGCTACTCGGGCTCGACGGGTACGGTGGTCACAGAGTGGAATCCCTGTCTACGGGACTCAAGCAGAGGCTCGCTATAGCGAGTGTGCTAACACTAGACCCTGAGGTGCTGCTTCTCGACGAGCCAACAGCTCACATAGATATGCGCTCCGCTAGGGAGATCTACAGGCTCATCGGTGAGCTGAAGCGCTCTGGGAAGACGATAATTGTGGTGGAGCACAGAGTCGAGCTCGCTGAAGATCTCGCAGACAAGATACTGCACATCAGCAGCGACGGGTCCTGCGAGGTGTATCCTTCCCTACGCGACCTCGTGGAGAAGGTCGGCGTGAAGAGCCTTGCAGCAGAGGGCATCTGGCTCCCCCCGGAGTACGCTCCTGCTTCGCAGCTTAACAAGGCGGAGACTGCCAACAGCCCTGCTGCTGCTACTCCTGTAGTGGAAACCAGAGAGCTCTCCGTGAGCTTTTGGCGGCGAACAATGTCCTGACAGGCGTTGAGATGAGAGCAGGAAGAGGACGAGGTTGTGGCAGTCCTCGGGCCCAATGGGAGCGGGAAGACAACACTGCTCAAAGTGCTCGCCGGCATCCTCCGCAGGTACTCTGGCTACGTAAGCGTCGCAGGAGGTCCACCCCACCCAAGCAAGGTGGCGTTCGTCGCGCAAGTGCCAGAGCTGCAGTTCACGGAGCGCACGGTAGTGGAGGAGTTAGCTTCTGTGCTTCAGTCCCAGGGGTACAAGGGAGAGCGGGCCCTGTTGAGAGCCCGCGAGATACTCAGCGCCAGGGGTTTAAGCGGGCTCGCGGACAGGGTTGTATACGAGCTGAGTCAAGGCGAGAAGAGGCTTGTATCCTTCCTCGAGATGGAGCTTCTCGAGAGGAGTGTGTACCTCTTGGACGAGCCGACGTTCGGCCTGGACATGAAGTACAGCGCGTTTGTCACAGCTGAGGTGGAGAGGCTGGTGCGGAAGGGGAAGGTTGTTATCCTGGTGACGCACGACTCGTGGACGTTATTCCTGCTGAAGCCCAGAGTCTACGGCCTTTCCAAAGGTCGTGTTGTGTTTGAAGGTGACCTGAGAGCCCTCCTCTCGAGTAGAGACGTTTGGGAACAGCTTGCCTTCCACCCACCAAGGTACGTGCTCGAGAGGCTTGAGGAAGAAGCTCTGGACACCATTCTCTCTGAATACTCCGCCCGGCTGAGGTGCCTCTATGAGGGTGCTGGAGCGTGAGCTAAGGAGCCTAAACCCTTCTGTGAAGTTGTCTCTATTGCTGGTGGGCGTATTCCACGCAGCCATTCTCTCGAGTGCGGCAGTGCTGCTGATCCACGTACTAGCCGCGACCATACTGGTAATGCTGGGAAGGGTCAGGATCAAGCGGGGTTTTGCTCTGGGAGCCCTCACCACCCTTATCGGGTACACGTGGGTTAACTACGCGCTTTTCGTGAGTAATCTCGGCCTAAGCCCCGAGGAGGCCCTAGCCAGGGTAGTGCTCCTGGATGCCAGGATCGTCTCGATCATCCTCTACTCAGCCTTCTTCGTGGGGACTACAGACCCCGTTGCCCTGGCGACTTCCCTCTCGCTGCAGTTCAGAGTCCCCTACACCTATGCTTTCATGTCTTTTGTCACTCTAAGGTCGGCCCCCATGATACTAGGAGACCTCGAGAGCATGGTTGCCTTCAGGCGTGTTAAAGGCTACCTGAGCTGGAGGCACCCCTACCGCTACCTACTCTCGCTCTTCATGCCCATCCTCTACCTCTCTGCGAGGAGAGCTACCCTGCTTGCAATAGCCATGGAGTCTAGAGGTTTTGGCAAATACCCCTACCGGACCTACGTGAGGCCTACAGAGGTGGCCTCTCGCGACTGGGTCTTNGCCGGGCTTTACAGCTCAGTTATAGCCCTGGGGACGGTCTTGCACCTCACTTTCTCCCTTTAGGTAGACAACCTATACCATAGATGCAGCCTTCTGGACAACGGGGTTCTTCTCTAGAGGCTTTACTAGCATCAGCGATAGTATCCAGGAGATCAGGGACTGTCCGAAGATATCCCTTACCAGTGACACGACCGCAGGGGCAACACCCTTGATGTNTACGTTCACAGTGAAGTAGGTGAACGACATTACAAGCCCTGCAGCTACGAGCAGCATTACCTGAGCTCGTAGGCGCTTACCCCTACCCAGCCCCGCTATGTAGCCCTGAACACCGTGAGCCACTATCGAGACGTACCAGCGCGGGTAGCCGACTAGCAGATCTGCCACTAGAGGACCTATCGCGCCAACCGCAGCGCCTACGGAGGGCCCGAAGAGCAGCGCTGCCAAGTATATCACTGTGTCCCCGATGTGAGTGTAGCCACCCGTAGGCGACGGGACTCTGACCAGATAGGTCAAAGCCGCCGTAAGCGCGGAGAACATAGAGACTAAAGCTACATAGACAGAGATTCTTCTCCGCCTCACGCCTAAGCGTTTGCTTCATTTCTTAAAAGGATTTTCTTTCCTTGAAAAGCCTCTCGACTCTGGAGAGGTAACGCGCGGCTTTCACAGCCTCCTTTGACACCGCGATCACTTCCCCTCCCTCTACCACAAGGTGCTGCACCGGAACATTGCTCCGCGTTATCCTCAAAGCCTCCTCTAGCGCGTGGTGCAGCTGCACGCAGTGCGGAGACCCGTCCACAGTCAGCACGACAACCTCCTCCAGCTCCACCCTCGCCAGGATCGATGCCAGCTTGAGGGACACAACGTTGATGTGCTCAGCTTCAGGGCAGGTGGACAGCGACACCCTACCCTCGCTAACGCGCTCGAAGATCTCAGGATGCTCATCTCGCACGCAGGAGCCGTAGACCAGGAGTTTTCGCACCTGTCTGAGCCTCTTACCAGCTGCATTGTACTCGGTCAACCGCTTGAAAGAGCAGAACTCACAGCTCACAGCAGCATCAGAACGCTGGGCGTCATGTGGTTTACGCTTTTCTCTCTGCGTACACGAACGCCTGGTTTGGCGCACTGTCCTCAGCGAGGACGAGCAAGCGGTACCTGGGACCGAGGAGCTCTGCGACCCTCTTTGCCGTGCTGTAGGGTGGGTGTATCTCCACGACTACCCGCTTGAAGACCCCCTGCTCGAAGAGTTCTCTACCGCCCTCCAGGACCTCCTCCTCCGCCCCCTCCACATCCACCTTCAGCAGGTCCACCTCCCCCATACCCAGCTGCTCTAGCAGTTGCTTGAGGGTGAGCGCGGGTACTCTGAGAGCTACCTTAAGTCTGGAGAAGTCCTCAACGTAGTCCAGGAGGAAGGAGGAGTTGATCATGCGATTTGCCACATAGAAAGTTCTAATGCCGCCCACCCTGTCCAAAGCTGAGCACAAGGGCTTCACGTTGCGCGCAGAGTTCAGCTTCAAGTTCACCTCCAGGTAGCGGCACGCGAGAGGATTAGCTTCAACAGCTACAACGATCTCCGAAGACCGCGAAGCCCTGATGCTGTAGAAGCCAAGGTAAGCCCCAACGTCCACCACAACCCCCTCCGGTCTGAAGCCTTTTAGGCGCTCGTAATCCTTGAGGAAGAACACGTGCTCGACGTTCCTAGCAGCGCTCTCAAGCTCTCCTGAGGGTACGAGAAACCTGTAGGGTGGTAGAACAAGGACTGTGCTGGAGCACCAAAACCCTGCTACCAGCGATAAAGTCCTCGAAGCCCCTGTTAAAATGCTCCAAGCTCCTACCATAGCTCAACTCATTGTAATGCTACACACCCCTATCAACTCTCAAAATCTTCTCGAGCTCAGGTGCTGCATTCAAAGCACGTCTCAGCAGTGTTAAAGACGCAGCCCCTGCCTGGTGGAACACTCTCTCCTCGTCCAGAGCCACGTGGCGCCCTCCGGAGACTACAACTCTACCCTGCACTATCACTGTGTCGACGTCCCCCATGTTAGCGGCGTAGACTATACTGGAAACAATGTTCTGCGTGAGTGCGAACCAGGGCCTCCTAGCGTCCAACAGCACAATATCAGCTCGCGCACCCTCACGTATGACGCCTGTCCCGAACCCCATCAGCCTCGCGGGAACCTTGATCGCTACATCCAGCACATCTCCCGCTCTCCAGACAGTTCTCTCCAACCTGGCCCTCTGGCTGTACACGAGCATCCTCATCTCCTCGAAAAAGTCCACGTTGTCGTTGTAGCACGGAGAACCTGTGCCCAGCGCCAGGTTACCCCCCAGCTGCCAGTACTCGTAAGCACGGGAGGGAAGCCCCTCCAGGAAGTAACGTGTCGGGCACTGCACGATCAAGCTCCCGCTCTGGGCTAGCAGTATTGTTTCCTGGTCGCTAGCATAGTTAGCGTGCGCCACGACGCTCCCAGGCCCTAGGAGGCCTAGTTTATAGGCGTAGAGGATGGGAGTATAGCCCGTGGTCTCCCGAACCCTTCTCACTTCTTCGAGAGAGCTCGCAAGGTGAAACATCAGCGGAACCCTCAGCTCTCTGGCTTTCTCGGCGAAGACTCTCAAGTTCTCTCTGGACACAGAGTCCACAGAGTAGGGAGCTAGCGCTGGGACAACCTGCCAGTCCTCGTTTTTCCTCTCAACGTGAGCAAGAGCCTTTCTCAGCTCCTCCTCCCCGGTGAAGGGTCCCTCAAAGTCCGCGTACATGTAGCCAACAACTCCCCTGAGCCCAGCCTCCACAATAGCCTCGGCGACCTTATCGGCAAAGTAGTAGCTGTCAGCGATGAAAACAACTCCGCTCTTGAGAGCCTCCACAGCCCCGGCGAGAGCCAGCTTGCGCACAGTCTCTGCATCTAGTTCCCGCTCCAAGTACTCCAGAAGCCTCCCCGCTCTTTCTCCAGCATCGGCGAACAACCCTCTGAACCCCACCCTCGCCAAGTGAGTGTGCATATCGTAGAAGCCAGGAATAGCTATCTTCTTGCTACCTTCTATCACTAGATCCGGCTGCCCGTATATCCCAGCAAGGAGGGAGTAATCTCCCACGCCCAGAATCACTCCATCCTGGATGAAAATGGACCTGCGCCTAAGCATAGCTCCAGAAACGTCCAAGGTCACTATGAAGTCCAGGTCCTTTATCGCTAGGAGGCTCACATCTCCAGTAGAGGTTGTGCGACCGGATATTCTTTATCTCGTGAAGGCTTTTTAGTAAGACAAAGCTCCCGGGCAAATGATTGTTAAAAATAACAAGATTTTATACGTAGTACGGATGTAATCCCTTTCTAGTTCTCGAGGTGCACTCTGGCATATAAAGGATGCTTTTAAGATAAGGTTTTTTCCTTTTTATATTGGAAGCTAGGCTTATTTAGTATCTCATGCCGGATTACCAAGGGGATAGCTGTGCGGGAGGGGGTGTACAAGAGGATGGATGAGTTTTCGTAGAAAAGGAGATGAGATGCGGTACTCATATATCACATGACAAGTATCGTAATACGTTTTTCGTATAACGAAAAACGGAGAACGAATTTCCCAGCTCACAATTTAAAATAGATAAGTTGCGGAGAAATCTCCTTTACCGACAGCTACGTGGCGGAGAAAACGATATAGNGTTCCTCGGCTAAGTTATCTCNCGTGATACGAATACACGTACACCCCCGCTGTGCAGCTTCTTACAAGATTTATGAGAAAGTATCCGAGCAAGGTATCACCAGCGTGATTTTCGTCAACACGGAGCTAGACCCCTTTGCCGCGCTCGAGAAAGGAGTCTTTGCGGTTCCAGCAGTCGAGAAGGATGGAGTAATTGTGCTTCAAGGCTGGACGCCCTGGGAGGATGTTCTCGCGGTGATTCAGGGAGGAAAAGTGAAAGTTAGCTCGATGGAGGAAGCCTTCGATAGGCTTCTCAGAAGCATAGCCTCCTCCTTTACAGTCGCATCTGCGGTTTACGCAGCGGGAGATCTCAGCATAATCGCAGGCTCCACAACTTTCATCCTGTCGGCGAGCGGCGCTTACTTCCTCGAAGATAGCTCCAGCTTCCTGAACTACGCGTCAACCAAGCTTAGGGAAACCAGCCTGGAGACCCTAGAGGACACCCTCGTATCAGTGATTGCTGGGAACTTTGCTAGGGATTTCCTTTGGGTCTTAGGCAAGCCTCCGAGGAGAAGTGACCTGGAGAGGTTAGGATTTGAGGGCTTCAAGCTGTGGTTTACAGCCAGAACCAGCGTGGGAAGGGTTTTCGTGCCTCACTCTTTCAACTGGCCGGGTCTCGAGGAGAGATTGAGCAAAGCATGGGAATACCTGTTGGAGAATATCGACGAGATAGGGGTTAAGGTCGCAGAAGAGCAGTCTAAGCTCCCGGAGGGCTGGGTGTGAGGTTTAGGAGAGAGTCTCAGGGAACAGGCACGAGTGTTTCGGTAAACGCCCTCCCTAGCTCACACCCCCCTGCGCCCGCGCGAGTCTAAGGCATGAGCTGGCTTTTCTAGGATTTACGAGCTTGCATGCGGTTTGATACGCAGCTTCCCCAGTGCTATGTAGCGTTGTGAGGGTAGTGCACTGCGAGCTTTAAGGTACTCGTATATCGCTTCGAAGATGAGATCGCTTAATGGTCTATGTTCCCTTGCAGCGAGCTTAGATAGAGCTNCAAGCAGCTCAATCTCTTTGTACTGCCGAGCACGCATGCAACTCGGAATACCCTTAAAAGAGTCCAGTATATAATTATAACTAATCAAGCACACTAGCCTGGATCACGGAGCACCTCTAATCTTTTTTGGAGATTGCGCTATTCAAGTACAGAGGTCGTGTTTCTAAGCTTGGCGTAGATCTACCCTACACGAGTACGACGCTTCGCGGCTTGCGGTAAGCTGCAGTTTTGTGCATGCTAAACAGCGTCCTACGCTCGTAATCCCGGGAAGGCTGTTTTGCATTTGAGGGAGGTGGAAAGCTTAAATCCCCCGGCGGGAGTGCTCCCTCTGAAGCCCGGTGGTGTAGCGGCCAAGCATGGCGGGCTTTGGACCCGCAGATCCCGGGTTCGAATCCCGGCCGGGCTACCATTCTCTAGTACCAGCGCGCACTACTGTGTGGCAGCTCTTATGCAGGGCTTCGTCTCGAGAGAGTCTTCACGAGCCCTTCTGGCAGGCCCCTCTCGAGTACCTCGCGGTGATCGATGTCGAGCGCAGCCAGGGGAGGTGGTAAGCCACGCTCTTCAGCCATCCTCAGTAACTCCTCCATGAACACCCCCCTACCACTGACCTTCACCGATGGAGGACACTTGTCTGCTCTGGGCTCACCGAGCCAGAAAGGATTGCTGGTAGTGGTCTCTATAGCGCACGAGGGGCTGCCGCGCACCCCTATCACCGCGTACCTGCAGCCGTCGCGGGCGAGCTCAGCAAGTAGTCTCACGTAGGGTTCAAGCAAGCGTCTAGAGAACTCCCTGTAGGACTCCGTGTCGTATTGCTCCTTGCTCATCCACCACCTCCTCATGCCGAGGTACAGCGCCTCCGGGCATGGCAGCTGGATGAGCCCGTAGCCCTGCTTCATGAGGAATTCGACAAGGCTGGTAACAGCTCCTTCATGGCTTGCCAGGGGTTTCACAACTGTGTTCTGGTTGAGTAAGCAGTGTGCGAGAACTGCGACAACTCTGCTTCTCTTGTCTACGGCGTTCACACCCCCAGGTGGCTCGGCTCGGTGATAAGCCTCGCGCTGGGTAGGGGGTTGAGAGCCCCTCCGGGCTGTGATTGTAGGTACTTCGAGCAGCCTGCTCAACATCATAGTTTCTTTATTACGGATTATGGAATGAGGAAATACGGGAGAGCGGGTCGTCCAGCGCTCTGACCGGGTAAAGAAATNAGTCTTTCTATCACGTGGAGAAGCCTATTCGAATTCCGAAGTACTCCTTGACGCTAGGTTTGAAGAAGTAGTAGAGGATAAGGGCGGAGATTAGCAGAGGAATCATGCCTGTTGCATCTCCTCTAGATAAAGCTACAAGGGATGATAAAAGATTCAGTGTGTAGATGACCACTGTGAGCCACCAGGCCCAACCTTTGCCCATCCAGAGCCCCCAGCCTATGAGTAGTGCTACAGCACCACCAGCCAGGATAGCTGCTCCGAGGATGCCTGCTAGCAGTTCAAGAGTAATCGGCAGCTGGGACGACGGAAGCAAGCTGGTGATAAACGGCGCAAAGGCTATGAATGCTAGCCCCAGCAGTAGGGCGAGTGATCCGAAGATAAACTCTAGGATTGCCAGCACAGTGACTCCTAGTGGTCTAGCGGGCAGTGGGGGTGGCGTGGTCGCCTCCGGACCAGCCATCAACCTTTGAGCAGTGCTCTCTAGTATAAACCTTTTCTGGTTCCACTTGTTTGCATCAAAGCTCACATCACCTGGTGATTGGGGAAGTTTGAAAAGCTAGAAAAAGGATGTATTCCCTGAAGTGCCGCTCGCAAATGACTAGATTGGCACTGAGGGCTTTGTAGAAAAACACCTAATTGAAAGGGGGTTAGATCCAACCCCTCAGCTTCATCGCGTTATAAACTCTCTCTACCGCTAGCACAAAGGCTGCATCTCGCATAGTGACTAGCCTATTACTTCTCTCGGTTCTTAGCTTCTCCCACCTGTCTGCGGTTCTCTTGAAGTTCCTCTCCATTATCGAGGCCANCTTCGCTCTTGTTTCCTCCTCGTCCCAGAACCACCACTGGATGTTCTCCACCCACTCGAGGTAGGACATGATTACGCCGCCTGCGTTCGCGAGGATGTCGGGCACGACAGCCACGAAGTCCTTCCTGGAGTAGAGGATCTTCTCGGCACCGGGCGTGGTCGGACCGTTCGCGGCCTCAGCTATCAGGCGGGCTTTCACCTTCCCCGCGTTCTCCTCGGTGACCGTGTTCTCTATCGCGGCTGGGATGAGTATGTCCGCGTCCACGTAGAGGGAGGCGTCGGGATCCTGGATCCTCTGTCCCTTGGGGTAGTTTATCACTTTGCCGGTCTCGTTTTTCACCCTTATCGCGAGCTCGACGTCTAGCCCGTTGGGGTCGTAGACGGTGCCCGACGTATCACTGACCGCGACAACCTTGGCTCCCAGCCTCGATGCCCACAGCGCGGCGTACTGCCCCGCGTTACCGAAGCCGTGGATTGAGACCACCTTCCCCTCAAAGCCGTCCAGCCACCTATCCGCCGCTGCTTTGGCAGCGATCACAGTGCCGTAGCCGGTTGAGTAGATCCTCACAGGGTTGCCCCAGAGCTCCGGCGGCTTAGCGGTGAAGACTCCGGGGACGTTGTAGCCTTTTAGCTTGCTGAACTCGTCCACCATCCAGGCCATGATCTGCGGGTTCGTGCCCACGTCGGGGGCAGGGATGTCCACCAGGTCGCCGATAAGCGGCGCTATGGCTCTGACGTAGCCCCTGCTAAGCCTCTCCAGCTCCGCNGNNCTCATCTTCTTCGGGTCGCACNTNACNGCGCCCTTACCGCCGCCGTACGGCAGCCCAGCCAGGGAGTTCTTCAGGGTCATGCCCATGGCNAANGCTATGTCNGTCTCGAGNGTGACCTCNGGGTGGAACCTGATCCCACCCTTGTACGGGCCNAGCGCGTTGTTNTGCTGCACCCTGTACCCCTCGAACACGACCAGCCGCCCGTCGTCCATCCTTACAGGGATCTTGACCATCAGCACCCTGTCGGGCTTGCTAAGGTACTCGTAGACCTCGTAGGGCAGGCCTGCGAGCTCGACTGCCTCCTTGAGGACACCAAGCATCCACTCTAAGTACGAGCTCATGTTTTTCGCGAGAATTATGTAAACCCTCTCTTAAAAGGCTTTCTCAACAAATTTTACACCGCATGCCGGGAAGGGGTTTCGAAGGGCAAAAGTGAGGGTGATTGTGCAGCTGAGGCTTGGAGAAGCTTTGCCAGGGCTACGGCAGTGCTGAGAGGAGACAGCAAAAAAATTATTCCTTATTCAGCGTCCTAGCTTGTTTGATAACCGCTTATGAGCGGGAGGCACGGCGCTGAAGCAGGCAGCTCTCCTGTGCGTGCTGTAAGCCCTGTGGCATCAGTGGTGCTCTTGACTCTCGTAGCTGTGGTGGTGGCTGTAGGCATAGCCTTCTGGCTTGCTGGCTTTACTGTTCTGACCAGCAGGGCTGTGGAGAGACTGGAGATTAGTGCTGTACAGGTGGTGCCCAGGGCTGCAGGAGACGGGTGGGATTTAACGCTCCGGCTCAGCAACCTAGGCACAACGTCCTTGACTGTAGACTCTGTCCTCGTAAACGGCGCGCATTTTTACGAGTGCGAGGGTGTTTTCCTAGCCCCGCAGCCGGGCATCACCTTGAATCCGGGTGAGAGGGTTGAATTGTCATTGCACATTATGAAGGGAGCTAGTTGTAGGGGTTCCAGCCTGAGNTCAGGCGTTACAGTCGAGATTAAGCTCCACACATCCTCTGGAGGGCAGTACTTCTGCGTTGTTCAGCTGCCCTGAGATACCGGAGCTGCTCTCCTAGTTTACTAGCGATACGCAAATAACTTAGCAGATATGTGGCACTGCTTGATGAGCGAGGTAATTGAAGTAGAGCTGGTGAGACCTGTAAACCCTGCTGGTGTCAGCTTCATCCGCTACCTCTGGGGGGCTATCGGTGCGAGGAACAGGCAGGTACTCCAGGAGTACAGGAAGGAGCTGAGCAGGCTTGTGCAGAGGCTAGGCTTCGCCCTAGAGGAGAAGCTGGGCTCCAACAAGCTCGTCACGGGTAAGGTGATCCTAGAGCTGAGAGACGGGAAGCCCTACAGACTCGCAGCGAAAGATCTCAGGGTGTGGCAGGAGGTAGGCTCCGTCGAGGGCGAGATCTCGGTAGAGCTCAAGGAGTAGACAGCACGGGAAAATCTAAAAATCTTTAAATTGGAGAGAAGCCATTTATTAAGTCGGGCATATGCCCGAGCTAAAGCGCGAGCTAGGGCTAGGGTACGCGACGCTATTCGGCATCGGGCTCATTCTTGGCGCTGGTGTTTACGTTCTCATCGGGCGCGCAGCTGGAGTAGCGGGCGATGCTGTCTGGGCTAGTGTTGCTTTCTCCGGGCTGATAGCAATATCCACAGCGTTCTCTTTCGCGGAGCTCGCGGGAATGTTCCCCTACGCCTCCAGTACACACAGGTACGTGGCCGAGGCTTTTCGGAGAGGACGTCTGCTTGCCTTCCTATCGGGCTGGTTGCTCTTCTTCGGAGGAGTCGCGGGAGCTGCGACAGCAGCTCTGGGCTTCGCCGGCTACTTCTGCCAGCTGACAGGTTTTANCTCTCCTGTTCTCCCCGCGCTGGTTCTGCTGGTGCTGCTGTCCATGCTGAACTGGTGGGGGATAAAGGAGTCCGCCTCGTTCTCCGCGGTCTTCACAGTTATTGAGAGCTTTGGGCTCCTGCTGGTGATAGCTCTAGCATCTCTCTTTCCTGCCAGACAGCCGAGCTACCTGGAGGTAGCTCCGACCGAGAACTCTCTGATGGCTGTGATGGTAGGAGCTGCGATATTCTACTTTGCCTACACAGGCTTCGAGTTTCAGCCCACGCTGAGCGAGGAGACGAGGGATGCCCAGAGAGTTATCCCCAAGGCGATCGTGCTCGCAGTCTTTGTAACCACGCTCCTCTACCTCGCTGTAAGCCTGAGTGTTGTGAGGCTGATGAGCTGGGAGGAGCTCGGGGCGAGCAAAGCTCCTCTGGCCGACGCGGCCTCTGTGGCGTGGCCCGGCTCGTACAGCCTACTAATGGCCATAGCGCTCTTCGCGACAGCGAACACGGTACTAGGCTTTCTTGTCTCTGCATCCAGACTCGCCTATGGGCTAGCGGAGGAGGGAGTTGTCTGGGAGGGGTTCGGCAAAGTTGACGGCTGGAGGAGAACACCGCATGTGAGCGTCTTCTTCTCAGGCCTCCTAGCAGTGCTGGTGATCCTTCTGACCGACTACTTGCCCGAGGTGACTGGCTGGCGGCTCAGGTTCGGCGGCTTCGAGTATCAGCTCATAGACCTGGTTGGGAAGACCTCCAGCTTCTCGGTACTCCTTGTATTCTTTCTTGTGAATGCATCCCTGATAGCCCTCAGAATCAGAAGGCCCGAGCTACCCAGGTNCTTCAAGGTTCCTCTCAGCATTGGACGTGTACCCGTGCTCCCCTTGCTGGCCAACGTCCTAATCCTGGTGTTCCTAGCTGTGAGCTTCGCCGACTGGATAGTGTGGTTCAGTACAGGCCTCATAGTGCTCCTAGGACTTCTCATGTACAGAAGCGAGTAGAAGTTCCTGTGTAGTCTGTTTTTCTGCCCTCTGAAGTGCGCTGGGAGAAGGTGCTTGAAGCTCGATCCTGATCTTGACGTGCGCTTTATCAACTCCGCTCGGTGGTGCGATATACCTCATTCTCAAAATCCCCGCTCCGCCAGGCCTTATCTCGGTCATAATGTTCTTTCCAGCCTCCGATGACTTGCCGAGGTAGAGCCTCTGCCCTCCCACCTCGATCGCCATTATAGAGCTTAGCAGGCCATCTACACTCTCTACAAACACCTTGCACACAACGTGGTGAGGATCCTTGTTCACTATTGCGAGCTCGGCGGTCTCGCCGCTTCTAAGCATAAACTCTACCTTCTCGTCTGTTCCAGCCAAGACCACCTCTATCAGTGCCGTCGCCATGCCAGCCCACGGTGCTGTCCCAGGCTGCNCTTTTTTAAAAGGAGTTTAGTTCAACGCGCCACGGTAAGGCTCTTATCTGCCGAGCGACTCCTAAGGACGTGTCAAACGTGGAGGCTAAGCTAAAGGCAGTGCTTTCGAGTGCTCACGGTTTCAAAGCGATTGCCATAGTAAGGGGGGAGATGTTCTATGTTGTGGGCGGTCTTGACAAGGAAATACTCTCTAAGGTGGATGGGCTCTTCGCCTTCATCACGAATACTTTCAAGCAACTAAAGGGGGGTTCCATCCGCGTGATCGTAGCGGAGTACGAGGGGTACGGCTTAGCCTTCGTCAAGCTGGGCTTCGAGAGCTATCTCGTGGCCATGTACTCCAATCTACCCCTCGGCACGGCGTACTACGAAGCTAGGCGCATAGCTAGGGAGGTTATAGCCCTCTTCGGGGTTATTTGAGATGAGGATCCTGGGAGTAGCCGCGCTGGGCACAGAGCCCTCTGCCGAGCTCGCCGCGAAGGCCAGGGTTTTCGTCGGAGAGCTTTCATCCCTGTGCGGCAGAGGCCTCTGCCTCGCGCTAGGAGGCTACTGGGGCCTGATGAAGGTTGTCGTGGACGAGGCTCTGAGGCATGGCCTCTGCGTTGTGCTGTTCCCACCTCTTGAGAAGGAGGACTTCGACTACCCCGAGGAAGCTATCGTAGTGCGTGCTGGCGTGAGCTACCGCCTTAGGAGCATTCTCCTCTGCAGGACGTCCGATGTCCTTGTCTGCCTTGGTGGCGAGGCGGGGACTATGCAGGAGGTATTTTCAGCGTACCTCGAGGGCGTGCCCGTGATTATGCTGGGAGATACTAGGCAGTCCAGCGATGTGCTAGAGCGGCTAGCGCCATGCCTTGACTCAAGGTGTACCACCGAGGTCACTGTGGTCAAGGATCCCAGGGAGCTTGCGCGTAAGGCTTGTGAGACCCTGGGCAGGAGCCCGCGTGTGCGCTTGAGAGGCACGGGCTAGCCGGAGGAGACCGTGGACTAGAGGTTCTGTGCAGGTTGCTGTTAACGTTTAAATTCGGGAAGGGTTGAAGACCCTCCGTGCGTGTAGAGCCGGAGTGCGTCCCCTGCATATACAGGTCAAGAGTCCTCGAGATTGCGGTATCTGGGCTACCCAATGACGAGAAGATAGCGGCGATGAGGCTTTTCACCGAGTTCTACTCCTTGCTGCTGGCGCCAGGTGTGGCAACGACTGTTCTGGCTTGGAGGGCTTTCTCGAAAGTCAAAGAGCTCTTAGGGGATGAGGATCCCTACAGGGTCTTTAAAGAAGAGTCTCACAGGGCAGCGCTGTCCCTGGTGGAGGAGATCCGCCGAGCAGCGGAGAAGCGGAGGGGTTTCGACAGGCTAAGGTTTCTGGTAAAGGCTAGTGTCGCGGCAAACATGCTCGATCCGGGGTCCCCAATGGGCTTGGAGCCGGCCGAGCTTATCAGAGCTGTAGAGGAGGTGAGGTTTGGGAGGGATGAGCTTGGCCACTTGTTCACGCTCCTTCTTCAGTCCAGCAAGGTGACCTACATCCTCGACAACAGCGGGGAAGCTCTCTTCGACATGCTGGTACTCGAGGAGCTCCGCCGCATGGGTCTAAAGCTCTCCGTAGTAGCGAGGGGTAAGCCTTACCAGAACGACATAACTTACGAGGAAGCCTTGGCAGCGGGCTTCGACAAGCTTGGAAGGCTGGTAAGCTCCGGCAGCGACTTCCCCGGGGTGGTCCCGGGATTCTCTTCCGAGGAGGCTGTCCGCGCTGTAGCGGAGGCAGATCTCGTGATCTCAAAGGGTATGGCGAACTTCGAGTCCTTCCTCCTGCCACCCCCCTCCGAAGCCCACCTTCGCCATACTTGTCGCTAAGTGCGCTCCCATAGCTAGAGCCGTGGGGGTGAGGCCGGGTGAGGCAGCAGCTTTCTTTGTGAGAGGATCGCCGAGCTCCCGGAACCTCCTCTGAGATCCCTCTGCCGCTAAGCTTTATTACTTCGGATTGCCTCCTCAGTTTTTGCCGGAAGAGTTGATTCAGCATGAGTGGTAGCCTTAGGGATAGGGTAAGGAGGATCTACCCCGATGTGCCTGTTGACAAAAATTCTCTCGATGTGTTCGTCGGGCTGGTCGAGATACAGGAGGATATCGCCAGCAGTCTCTCAGAGAAGTACTCTGGCGTAGATAGGGAGAAGGTCAAAGAGATCCTGAACCAGGGCAAGCCTGTTCTCAGCATGATGGAGCTAAGAGTGGACGATAGCGACTTTGCTAACGCGGTGAGGAGGGTGGCGGGTTACCTTAGAGAGGAGCTTGCCGATGCCCGGGAGGAATTATCCAGAGTGCTGGAGGCTCACGAGAGCGGGCAGCTTAACCTCAGCGAGCTGAAAAGCGCGTTTATGAAAGGGGATGTGGAGTCTGTGCACGAAGCTGCTAGCAGGGTGGGCGTGGATCACGAGATGCTGGAGGCAGTGCTCGCCTGGGCCATACAGCCCTTCTTCCAGGCCTTCTCGGAGAGCGTAAGCTCTGCTGTGACTTTCGAGGGGTGGGAGAGCGGCAGGTGCCCGGTCTGTGGCAGCTACACGAGGGTGGAGGTTGTGCAGCCGGACGGCACATCCCTTCTGAGGTGCCAGTTCTGCGGTGCCGAGTGGGCGTACCCAGAGGGCAAGTGCCCCTACTGTGGTAACAGCGACAAGTCGACGCTTATGATCCTCGGGTTCGAGGAGGATAACAGATTCAGCGTGGGCGTGTGCAGGTTCTGCGGGAATTACTGGAAAATTGTGGACGAGGGAGTTGCAGGAACAGATGTTCCGCGCAGGTTTTACGACCTCTGGACGCTGAGGGTNGACTTGNTGCTGGCTGGAGGGGGGAAGGGCTAGCCGGACACCGTTAGCCCGCTGAACAGGATATCGGGCGTGTATATCCCCGTGAACGTGTTCTTTACCTTTCTCGCAGGTCTTAGCCCGCTTGCTACCTCGTAGATGTTACCCGACACAGTGACCGGCTTCAGGGGTTTTAGCTCGCCGTCCTTCACCAAGTAGGGGTTGGAGGCCACTACGCTGAAGTTCCCGGTGATGTAGTTCACTGTGTGCACGCTGAGCAGGTAACCGTCGACTACAACTGCCGAGTCGCTTGCTAGAGCTTCCTCGCTGTCCTCCCCTCCCTCTACGACGAGGTTTGTCCTAGCTATCAGCACAGCCCCCCTTACACGTGCGGCATTCCCTGTGCTCTCGCACCTCATCCGCCTGGCTGTGTACGTGTTGTGGAGGAAACCCTTGAGCACACCCTTGTCGAAGAGAACTTTCCTCCTGCGCGCGACGCCCTCTACGTCGAAGAGGCTTGTTTCGAGGCCGCCGACCATGGTGCCGTCGTCCACTATGGTGAGTGGTCCTAGAACCTTCTGGCCGACCCTGTCGCGCAGCGGGCTGAACCCTTCCAGTACGCTTAGGGCGCTCAGCGCGGGGACCAGGAGCGCGTCGACAAGGCTGGCGAAGGGCTCAGCTCTGAAGAGCACGTTGCCCTTGATCACCGTGCCCAGCTTCTCCCCCCTCATGCTGTCCAGCGCGAGAGTGGTGGCTCTCTCCAGGACGCTGTATATGTCCACATGCAGCCCCCTGGAGGACATCGAGGAGTAACCAATACCCTCTCCAGCCCCAACGGCCTTCAGCTCGATGCCGTAGCCGAAGTGCGTCCCCTTGTCGCTGGTGCTAACGCCGCGGCTATTTGCTATGTAGTAGGCGGTTTCGCCAGCGGAGACGAATGTCCCAGAAACCCGGATGCTCGGGTGCCTCTGAGCCTCGGCGATAAGCTCTCTAGCCAGCTCAAGGAGCCAAGAGGTGGGCGCAGAGGCTACGCCCTGGTCGTACCCCACCCAGCTGTGGAGGGGTGGCTCTGGGTCAGGCAGCCCCTCCCAGTGGGGGTCCGTCCTCGGCCTTAGAGGCTAGCGCCACAGCCGCCTCCACCGCCTCTTCGAGAGGTCTACGCTCCAGCGTAGTAACAGTAGTTATTGCGAACCTCTTGCCCCTGCTCACTCGCACCCATGCATCGATAGAGCGCCGTGAGAGGGCTTTCAAGTGGACGCCTTCACTCTTCACCTGCCTAGAGCTGGACAGAGCTACGGACACTTCTGCCTCGTCCGCTCCTAGCTCCTGGGCACGCTTCAACGCCCAGTCTAGCAGGCCGAGCACCTCCGCACTCATCACCTCTCACCTCCAACGAGAAGCCTAGTAACACGCAGCGTGGGACCGCCATCTCCCACGTGAACCATCTGCCCCCACTTACCGCAGCCGCCGAATGGGCTTGTTGATATCTCGACGTTCTTAGCAGCTGCGTCCACGTACTTCAGCATTTCGAGGATGTTTCCAGCTAGCACCGTGTCCCTCACAGGCTCCTTCAACTCGCCGTTCTCGATTATGTAGCCTATCCTCGCATTGAACGTGAAAGTGCCGTCCTCGGACACCTGCCCTCCCGCGGGCTTGTCGAGCAGCAGGCCGAACTTCGTGTCCCCTATTATTTCCTCCTCGCTCCAGTCTCCAGCCTCGAAGAATGTGTTCCGCATCCTCACCAGGATGTCGTGGTGGAAGCTNTGGGCACGCCCGTTCCCTGTAGGCCTCATGCCGAGGAGAGCGGCGCTCTCGCGGCTGTGCAGGTAACCCTTGAGAACCCCCCGCTCGACAAGCACCACTCTCTCTGCGGGAGTGCCTTCGTCATCNACCGGGTAGTAATACCCACCCCGGGAGTCTACACCTGCGTCGACTATAGTCACNGCCTCGCTTGCTATCTGCTCGCCAAGCCTCCCGGTGAGGGGGCTCGTACCCGCGAAGATTCCATCACCCTCTGTCAGGTGCCCGAAGCTCTCGTGCGCGAACACCCCTGTCAGCTCAGGTCTTGTGATCACGGTGAGCTCGCCCGCTGGGGGCCTCCTGGCTCTGAGAGCCTCCCTAGCCATATGCAGCGCCCTCTCGGCGGCCCTCTCGGGAGAGTACTCACCCCTGAAAGCCTCAAGGCCCTTGGAGAAGCCAAACGTCTCGAACCCGTCACCCGTCTTCCCGTTTTCCCGCAGCACCACCGCTGCTGATATCCCTGTGATCAGCCTCTCCGCGGACACCTTAATGCCCTCTGTTGTGTAGATCTCCACGACGCCGTAGTAGGCACCATACCTCGTGGTTACCGAGGCTGCACCTCCCTCCTTAGCCACTGCGTAGGCCCTCTTCACGAGGTCCAGCTTCTCCTCGAGGCCCGAGGCAGATGGGTGTCTGCTCGCAGCTGGAAGGAGGAAGTTTCCCTCCCTGATGAGCGGCTCGGTGACTCTCTTAGCCCCCTCGCCCAGAGCCCTCGCTATGCTCACTGCCTCTTCGAGGGTCTTGAGAAGGCCCTCTGGACTCAGGTCTGAGGTTGAGGCGAAGCCTACGCTCCCCCTGTAGAGCACTCGTATGCCAGCCCCCCTAGCTCTCGAAACCCCCAGCGCGGTTACCTTCCCATTGATGTAGGTGATTATCTCTCTGACTGTGTCCTCAAATCTCACCTCGGCGAAACTCACGCCGAGCTCCCCGGCCCTCCTTAGAACTGGGGAGGCGATATCCTCGAACATCGTTTTGTACACAGAACCGCATAGTATTAGAACTTACCGTGTGTTTTCCGGGTGTGCGGGTACGCCTACTCAGAGAGGGTGTTTACTGGTCTTCCTGCCCAGACAGCGAGCTGATAGCGAACCTAGCCAAGAGGGGCTTGAGCCTTGTCGTGGATCTGACCGAGGACGAGTGCCGGTACGAGCTGCCCTCCGGCCTAGAGCGTCTCAACTACCCTATCCCAGACTTCTCGTTTGTGGCACACGAGAGCGTCTACCTCGGGGTGCTTAAGCCGCTGATGAGAGCTGTATCCGAGGGACGCGCAGTCCTTGTGCACTGCCGCGGGGGTATAGGGAGGAGTGGCGCGGTTGCTGCAATGCTCCTCGTTCTGCTAGACCGCAAGCCCCTGGAAGCTGCAGTCAGAGAGGTGAGGGCCAAGAGCGGGGGAGACTGGATGCCCTCCCAGGAGCTAGCGGTCAGGTGGTTCGAGCGAGTTGTGAGCATGCTGGGCGTGAGTTTTCTCGAGGAGCTACTGGGCTTTCTTAGTGGGCAGCGCGAGCTCTCGAAGGCTCTCAGGGACGTATCCATTCTCAATCATCTATCCACAGTCGCGAATATCTCCTTGGACATACTTGAAGCCCTGCAGCCCACCTACAAGTTCGAGGAGAGGCATTTCGCGAGCGCTTACGCCGCCGGGCTCATGCACGACCTGGGCAGGCTTGTCCGCGGTGGAGAGCACCACGTGGCAGGTGCGAAGATAGCTGAGAAGCTTGAGTCGCAACGCGTAGACCGCATGCTCGTGGTGAAGGCCGTGTACCACCACAGGAGGAAAACGAGCTTGCTGACGGACGCTGAGCTGGCGTCGATGGGGCTCGCCGCGCAGGTAGTAGTAGCTGCTGTGAGAGCGGCGGACGCCTTCGAGGACGCATACCGGGGCACAGGCTGCTACAGGGGTATTGCCAGGAGGGGTGATACCCTGGTGGTGGAGCTGCCCGCGGACTCCAGTGGCTGCTACATCGACGAGGGTAAGCTGTGCGAGAAGTTCCACCCACTGAGGAAGCTCACGAAGCTAGGGGTCAAGGTTGACTACGTCTAGCGCAGAGCGTATAAGCCTGGCTTCAGTGTCTTTAACGGGGTGTGATGGAAGAGGGGTTGCTCCGAAAGCCTCACGTCAGACAAGCGCGCTTTTGGTCCCCGGTTGAAGGCAAGCCAGGCTACGTAAAATGCAACCTGTGCAGCAGGCGGTGCCTTATAGCGGAGGGAAGGTACGGTGTCTGCGGCGTGCGCAAGAACGTAGGCGGGAAGCTGTACACGCTCGTTTACGGACTCCTCACGGCGGCTAACCTGGACCCTATCGAGAAGAAGCCTCTCACGCATTTCTACCCGGGCAGCGCAGTGTTCTCGGTATCGACGCCCGGCTGCAACTTCTTCTGCCAGTTCTGCCAGAACTGGGAGATCAGCCAGAGCAGGCTCGAGAAAGGTCTCTACGGGCAGTACGCCAGCCCCGAGGAGGTAGTGCGGGAAGCTCTTCGCCTAAGGGCGGACGGCGTCTCGTACACGTACAACGAGCCGACGATCTTCTACGAGTTCATGTACGACACAGCAGTCCTGGCGAAGAAGCATGGTCTCTTCAACACGATGGTCACGAACGGGTACATAACTCCCGAGGCCGTGGAGGAGCTCGCCCCCTACATGGATGCGGCAACTGTCGACTTCAAGGGAGGAGCCGACCCGGAGTTTTACAAGAAGTTCATGGGCGTGCCGAGCCCCGAGCCCATCTTCGAGGCTCTCAAGCTAATGAAGGAGAAGGGGATCTTTGTCGAGATCACGAACCTCGTCGTACCTCTAGTCGGAGACGATGAGGACCATGTGCGGAAGCTAGCCCGCTGGATTGCCGAGAATCTAGGGGACGAAACTCCCTTTCATCTGCTCCGCTTCTACCCCCACTACAANATGATCGACTATCCTCCGACGGAGGTTCAGCACCTAGAGGAGTTAGCAACAGCAGCGAGAGAGGAGGGCTTGAAGCATGTCTATATAGGGAATGTCTGGGGGCATCCCCTCGAGAGCACGTACTGCCCCAACTGCGGCTATAGGGTCGTAGAGAGGAGAGGCTTCTTCGTCACCAGGTGGGAGCTGACCAAGGATATGCGCTGCCCTAAGTGCGGCTACAGGCTCAATATAGTGGGTGAGTACAGAGGGAGGTTCAAGGAGGAGTTCTACTTTGCCTTCTAGTGCAGCTTCAGGGATAGTCCCCTCTCCTCGCGCTTCTCCTTGGGCAGCTCGACATGTCTCCAGTCTGCAGTAAGCGCGACCTTCCTACCACGCTTCTCCATGATATAGGCGTAGGCGCTCAGCGCCGCGCAGGCGCCCATCCCAGCTGCTATTACAGCCTGCTTGTAGGGCATGCCAGTCACATCCCCCGCTGCGAAGACCCCAGGCTTGCTGGTACGGCACAGCCTATCCACTACTATCTCGCCTTTCTCATTGAGCTCTACGAACCCCCTGAGGAAGTCTGTCCTGGTGACGTAGCCTAGCTCGACGAACACCCCATCCACCTCCAGAGTGCGCAGCTCACCGGTTTTCAAGTCCCTCACAACAAGCCCCTCGACACGCCTTGAACCTTTGACCTCCACGGGTACGGAATGCGGCACAAGCTCTACATCACCCTTGCTCACGACCTCGGCTAGAAGCTCATCTTCGAGCGGCTTCTCGCCCGGGAACACCCAGTACAGCTTAGCAGCGTAATCCCTGAGGCGAATCGCGTTCTCGTAGTTGTGGGCACCCCACCCCACTAGGGCCACACGCTTACCCCTGTAAAGGGGAGCATCGCATATGACACAGTACGACACGCCTCTGCCTTTGAGCTCTTTCTCGCCTGGAACTCCTAGCTCCCTCGGGCTCTTCCCGAACGCGAGGATCAGTGCATCAGAGTGGTATTCAGCTCCCGTCGAGGTGATCACCCTGAACATCCCACCTGTCTCTTCGACTGCTGTCACCTCGTCGAAAACTATCCTGGCGCCGTAGAGCCTAGCTTGCTCCTCTACCCTTTTAACTAGGTCGAACCCTCTGATCGACACAAAGCCTGGGAAATTCTGTATCTCTTCTGTGAGGAGAAGCTGCCCTCCCAGATCAGCGCTAATTACAAGTGTTGAAAGCTTCTGCCTGGCCGTGTACAGCGCCGCGGTTAAACCCGCTATCCCTGCACCCACAATTATAACGTCGAACTTCTGCTCGGCCACACCTTCTCTCTACTTCGGGGAGTATTTATCCTGCCCGCTGAGGGAGCAACTAGCCACTTTCTCTGGATTCTTAAGGTAAGGAAAGGAAAGTATTATCTTGCAAGAAGCTAGTAATTTAAACTGCTGGTAGCGCTGCGGAAATGGATCGTCGGTGTGCGCCGAGAGAGTTTCCTCTAAGGGGTTGGCTGTGAGGGGAGCTACGGCGCTCCTCCTACTTACAATACTACTTTTTCTCTTCTCGACGGGGCTCTACATCAGGATTCCACTCGGGTACGGTTTCCACCTGGGAGACCTGGTGGTAGTAACTCTAGTGCTGCTGTTTATAACCAAGGCCGAGCAGCTAGCTACACCACTTTCATCGTTAGTGTCGCTGGCGTTGGAGGTAGAGTCCAGAGTCGTAGCTTCGATAGTGCAAACGATACTCCGGCTGCTTGAAATCGCTGTCGCGTATTATACTCTGAGGAGAGTGTTCTACCTGCTGGCTGTGCCTGCTATCGGGCTTGAGAACTCTAGCATAGCCTACGACTCCGTATTCCTGGTAGCAGCGTGTATAACTGTCTACAACCTTGTCAAATCGCTCGCGCGCTAGTGCGTAGAAGCATCTCCAGGTAGGTCTCCTCCAAGGGAGACCCCCCAAGCCTCAAGGTCTCTGCAATCTTCCTCAGGTTCTCCGTCCCCGCACCCTTGTCCTCCAGCTCTACGAAGGCCCCTAACCCCTCCACATAGTCCAGGGAAACCTCGGCGCCTTCGACCAGGAAAACTCTCCTTCTCTTCCTAACTCTGGCGATCTCTTGGAAGCCTAGCCTCTTCAGCAGCTCGAGCAGGCACTCAAGGTTGCCGACGGGCACTATTAGTTCCTCCCTGGACTTACCCCCCGGCAACTGCCCGCGTGGACCCTTGTACGTCAGCTCGACCCCCTCCTCCGATATTCTAACCCGCAGCGCTTCATCGCTCGATGCGAAGTCCCTGCAGGGGTGTTGGAAGTAAATATCCTCCTGGTGGTAATCGCCAACGTGCCTTGCTCCTAGTGACTCTAGTCTTCGCAGAACCTCCTCCGGCTCTGCGCACCGGTACTTCAGCTCGACCTCCCTGGGCATAGTCCCTCACTCCTCCTCCAGCTCGGTCACCAAGATGTTCTTGAAGTTCTCAGCTAGCGAGTTCACCTTGTAAGAAACCCTGAGAAGCTCCGAAGCGGACTTCATAGCTTCGCACTGGTTGTTCGAGGCTACGGCCGCAGCCATCGTAGAGAGGGACCCGAAAACCTCGAGGCGTACCTCCTCCAGCATCTTCTCAGCCCTTCCCCTGACCTCAATGGACAGCGGCACAGAAGTCACTCTGAGGAAGGCTCCCAGCGCGTCGGCGAGCGTGTAGAGAGCGTTGCTGAGGACATAGTAGAAGTCCTCCCCGCTTAGTATAGCTGCCGAGAGAAGCACCATAGCCAGGTTCCTTACCTCTTGGGGATCCACATACCCGCTTTTCACGTTCTTGGCGACATCCTTCAGGATCCTCTCCACCCCCTCGCGCAGATCCATCTCCAGACCCCCTCCGCGTTCCACACGCTTGTTACTCACCTTAACCTTTTGCGCTAGTACTGAGAAGCCCCGCGCGGCACGCCCTGTACAGGGCGTACTTGGCCTCTTCTATCTCCCTGAGCAGCTCGACCGCTTCAACCCTTTCTCTTTCGCTCAGCAAACCCTCCCGTATGGCGAGGTTGAGATGCACCTCGGTTATAATGATCTCCAGGGCGAGGGACTGAGCCCGCTCGATGGAGCCTCCCGTGGCTATGAGCTCTGCCACTCTCCTGATGAAGTACCCGCTATGCCTTGCGTAGCTCTTCTTCACGCCTGTACCTCGGGATGCACTCCTCTCACGGGAATTAAAAGGTTGCTTCTCGTACCTTTCTCGAGAGCTTTTCCTTTCTGTGGTGACTCCTGGACAGTAAACGATAACTTTATCAGAACTGTTAACGGTGGCTCTGAGGGATGTCTGGTCGTCGGGCCCTCATCAGCAGGCTGCGAGGGCTTTCTCAGGCTTACGCCAACCGAGTGGAAGATTCTGCGGGCGTACCCCTCCTCGCAGAACCTCGCCAAGGTAGCTTCCTCGACAGGTCTACCCTATAGTACTGTCGTCGACGTGACAAGGAGGCTTAGGGAGCGCGGCGTCACGGTTCACTATGTTCCGAAGCTCGACAGGCTGGGGGTAGTTCCTCTCCTGGTAGTGATGGAAGGGGATATGCCCCCTCAGACACCCGCATACACTGTCTACAGGTGTGAGGGCATAGGCAAGCGTAAATACACTGTGCTGCACGCGCTCCTACCCGACAGGCTTGTGCACGACTACCTCTCCCTTCTTCCCAAGGAGCCCGCCATCGAGATAAGAGGGTTAGACGTGAGGTACTGGGACCCCCGCGGGAGGCTGACAAGGTACGATGCTGGGAGAGGTGTAGTTGTTCTGGATGAGAGTGACTTTGAAAAGGTGTTACTCTCGTGCTGGGAGTTTCGCACTCCCGAAGAGAGGAGGTGGGTGGATTGGCTGGACTTGCTCATTCTCAGCTATAAAATGAGGAACGCTTACGCGAAGCTCAGCAGCGTAATGAAGAAGAGCTCCGGGTTCGTGGAGTACGCCCCAAGTAGACAGCTGCTTAGCTACCACTACCGGATGCACGTGGTCCCCTTGTGGCGGGTCAACGCCATCCGCTACGAACTGCAGGGACCATGTCCGCGCAAGCTCTACATCCTCGAGGGTAAACCGAGTGCTGCGGCGGCTTGCAGCCTAGTGGAGGCACCTTACTTCCATGAAGCCGTAGTAGGGGAGAGCGCAGCCTGTGTACTCTCGCAGCATCCATGCGCTCTCGAGGCTTTCGCCTACAAGGTGGTGTACATAGCATCGACTGTGTTCTCATCAGAAGTAGACATGGAGGAGATAATCCTGACGGAGTTCGCCCGCTACGAGTGGCTAACGCCGGAGCTCCTTTCCCGATACCGCGAGCACGGCACCTGGCCGCCCCCAAGTGAGCTGCCCACGCCGCAGCCCTGAGAAAACGTGCTCCTCTGGCGCCTTCTCACATATACCTCGTACAGCGACATGACACGTTTATCGCTAGTGTGCTCTCCGTGAGACCGCAGCCCCCCGCTGAAGCTCTTAGGTATGTGAAGTAGCTCGTGAATAAGCACTTTGATCTTCTCTTCTGTGCTCAGTTTCTCAAATCTTTCGAAGACCACTTCTATCACATAGAGTGGAGGCAGCTCATAAGCCACCTGGTGAACCCTGGGGAGACCGTACACTCTGGCCACGGCGGAGCTCCTAGAACCCCGGCTCTCGACGACTCGGACTAGATCCTTCCTCACCCAGGTGAACTCAAGCTTATCAGCTATGTCGTGGAGCACAGCCTCGAGATCCTCGCGCCTGCGGTACTTGACGCGCGTCACGTAGCTAAGGTGCGCGCACGCTAATTTTACGTTGCGCTGTTCAGTTTGGCTGCACTAGGATCTTTTTAGGAAGCATGAAAGGAATTTTTAGCTCCCGACCTAGGCATGACGCGTGTATATTCTGATGAAAGTTACCAGTTAAGCAGCACCGCGAAAAGTGTGCTCACACCTTTATGGGCGGTTAGGTCTGCGGAGGGAATCTTTCACACTCTCGGTGGATATTCGCTTCAGCGATGCTGCAGCTCCGCGAGAACCCGACCAAGGAGGCTCCTGAACCTGTTTATCCTGTTCACTATGGCGATGAGCGTGGCTCCCCCGGTGTACTCGTACGTAGCGTAGTACTTCAGGGTGAGCTTCCCATCGCTGAATTCCGCCTCCACTTCCGGGTCTTCCTTGATAGCTTCAGGTAAACGGTCGGTGTTTACCTCGGCGTAGAGGGCCAGGACTATGTACCCGCCGAACGAGGATATCTCAGCTGTCATGAACTGATCCACAGCTAGAATATCCCATCTGCCCCTGTTCTCCTGGGCTTTTAGCACTCGGCCCAGCTCGCGGAAGTCCTCAACAAGGGTTAGTCTGACGCCATCTATGACGAGGGTCCTTGCGTCCTCCATCCATCAAGCCCCCAAACTAGCGCGTACGCGTGATATTTCTCTGTTTTCGACCCCCTCGCTACAGGATTAGTAAAAATGTTTTTACGCGCGGACATCCGTAGAGCAATGTGGCGAGGAAGAAATTCATTGTGAGAATCGACAAGGATGGATCGGTGAGGCTGCCGCGAACTCTGCTGAAGGAGCTAGGCGTGGAGGCGGGAACCTACGCCGTCATATACAGGGAGGGGTCGGCTCTCGTCATCAGGTTTAAGGCTAAGCGGAGCTCCTTGAGGTTGGGAAGGCAAGTGACGACCGAGGAGATGGAGCTGCTAATAAGGGAGGCTCTTGACGAGCTGGTGGCTGCCCGATGGGAGAGCTGATGCGCATACTGGTAGACACCGACGTACTGCTCCACGACTCCTTCGAGGACAGTGAGAAGCATGCTGAAGCAGCGGAGATCCTCGACGAAGCCGACCGAGTGTACCTGCCGTCAATCGTCGTCCACGAGTATCTCTGGCTGCTGCTTACGAAGTTCAAGCAGAGCCCGGAGGTCGTCCGGGAAAAGCTCGAGGAGTACTTCGGCGACGCCCGCTTCATCTACGTAAGCGAGAACAGCGAGGTCTTCCTCAGAGCCCTAGAGATGATGAGAGAGGATGGGGCAGACCCCTACATGGTGAACGATTATATAATCCTGGTCCTAGCCCAGAGGTTGGGCGCTACTTTGGCTACCTACGACGAAGAGCTGAAGGAGATAGCCAGGAGGAGAAATGTGCCCACAATACCCTAGCCCGCTCTTACACGCTTGATGAATCGCTCGATCCGAGCGAAGGCCTCCTCCAACTCGTCGACCGGGGGTAGGTAGACGAGCCTAATGTGACCCGTACCAGCGGGCCCGAACCCCGAGCCATAGGCCACGAAGACCTTCTCCTCGATCAAAAGGCGCCTGGCGAACTCCTCGTCATCCAGCTGGAGCTCGAGCCTCGGGAACGCATAGAAAGCACCTTTAGGCGCTGAGGGCAGGCGCAGCCCCTCTATCTCATTCAGCCTCTTGGAGGTGTACCTCCTCCTCTCGTCCATCTTCCTCTTGACCTCCTCTAGGAAGTCTGGCCGCCTGGCGGCGAAGCGAGCCAGCGCTACCTGGAGCGGTGTCACGGCGGAAAGCCTCGTCATAAGGAAGTTGAGAACACCGCTCTTAATCTGGGAAACTTCCTCCTCAGGTCCGATGAAGTAAGCGTATCCGAGCCTCCAGCCCGTTACCAGGAAGGTCTTGGAGAAGCCGTTGAGCCCTATGACCACGTTGTCCTTGCTCGCCAGTGCAGCAGCGCTCTTAAAATCCCCTTCGAATGTAAGTGCATCGTATATCTCGTCAGAGACCACCGGTACTCTGTGCTCAGCGGCTATGCTCAGTATCTCCTTGATGACCCCCGCAGGGTAGACCGCACCGGTGGGGTTATGAGGGTTGTTCACGACGATCATCTTCGTCCTCGGGGAGGTTTTCCTCCTGATGTCGTCTACATCGGGTATCCATCCCTCCTCCTCTCTCGCGGCGTAGAAAACCTTCCTGGCACCATAGAAATCCGCGAAGTTTATGTAGAGCGGGTAACTGGGGTCGGGTAGTAGTACCTCATCGCCCTCATCCACGAGAGCCGCGAAGAGGGCATTTATTGCCTCGCTGACACCCGAGGTGACCAGTACATCGCTCGGCTTAACGTGAACTCCATTCCAAACCTTCTCCTTGAGGGCTATAGCCTCGCGCAGCTCCTTCAAACCATCCGAAGACGCGTAGTAGTTGTGCCCCTCCATTATGGCTCTGCAAGCCTCCTCGACAAGCTCCCTGGGTGTGGAGAAATCGTACTTCAGCGGGTCTCCGACATTGAGGTAGATCACTTTCTCCCCCTTTTCCTCCAGCTGCCTAGCAAGAGCGGTATACTTGCGGATAGGGTACTCAAGTTTCTGTATCCTCTTCGAGAGATGAGCTTGACTCANGTAAATCTTCCTCAACGGGGTAGCTATATACTTTCCCTTTTCCCTCTGTAATGAGCGCGCACCTGCCTAGAAACAGCTTTATCTATTCGCGCGCCTGTTCTCTCTCAATGAAGCTTGCTAAAACCAAGAGCACACTAGTTGCTATAGCGATCGCAGCGGCTCTGCTGGTCGCGGTAGTTCTCTTGTTGGGGAGCTCTGGTGTTCTCCCCCCTCCCCCCACAGGCCCGACCGAGCCCGCGGCCGGGTGCGCTGAGACTTCAGTGGTGTATGTCTACGCTACGGATGCTCAGAGAAAGGCTGCCGACGAGATAACTTCAACGCTGAAGATGATGCTGCAGAGAAGCGGAGTCAACATAGTCAACCTACCAGTGTGCGTGGTTCCAGCGAGCAACTTCGAGAAGAGGTTCCAGGTATACCCGGCGCTGCTGATCAGGGGCAACGTGACAGTACCCAGCGACTATGTCTCCTCCACCTTCGGCGAATACAAGGAGCTCTACCCCCTTCTCTCCGCGATCATCGCGTACTACAGCGGAGTCCAGGTGAGCTACGGGTACAGCGGGGAAGCCCTTCTGGCCGCTAGCACGGCCCCGCTGACAGACCTTCCGCAGAACTTCTCCTACTTAAGGGAGATCCTCAGCCAAGTCTTCCTAGTAAACGTGACCAGGGTTGAGAGGGTAACCCCAGAGGTGCTACCCGTCGAGCTGGACACGCTACCTGCAGTGCTTGTGAGAAGCGACTACAACCTCTCCCGGGGGGCTCCGTACATAATCCCCCTCCAGCACGGGCTCTACACGATACCAGAGAAACTGCGCAGGAACATGCTTCAGAACCTCGGAGTGTTTGCCTATGAGATCAGGAGAAGCCCGCCCTCAATCCTGGAGGAAGGAGTTAGCCTGGGAGTCACGGGTGCTCCCACACTCTACATAGCTGAGGACTACCACTGCCCGTACTGTGCTAAGTTCTACGTGGCGAACGCGGGCCTCCTCCTAGAGCTCGTCAAGCAGGGTAAGCTGAGAGTGGTTTTCGTGGATCTAGTTGTGCACCCTGAGGTAGTACCCATGCACGCGTTCACATGGTGTCTCTACAACGAGACCAGGAGCGCGTACCTCTACTTCAACGTGTCACTTAGGCTCTACGAGCTGTTCCTGAGCAATGTACACACATCCCTCGACGACGCTGTCAGGATAGCATCAGACTTCACAAGCACGGAAATCGTTGATTCTTCGAAAGCTTGCATACCCCTCAGGGAGGGCTTGGCTGCCGGGGCTCTCAAGCAGTCTGACTTCTCTGGGATTCACGGGCACCCCTACGTTCGTGTTCTGGAACCCGGTCACGGGTAGAGGCTTGGTGGTGGAGGGCTGCCTGGACTGGAACGTGTGCATCAAGGAAGAGGACCTCGTGAAGGTGCTGAACTGGCTCTCCCCCGAAAGCTAATGAGAAAGTTTTAAATAATGAACATATAGCCAACAGTCTAGGGCCTTTGAAATCCAGGGAGTTAGCTCTAGTGGCTGTGCTCTCGGCGCTGGGCGTTTCCTTTAGGGTTGCCAAAAACCTGGTCACTCAGCTACAGTTTGTAAACCTCCCTCTCCTCTTCGCCTTCGTGGGAGCCTACCTGGAAGGCCCCCTAGCAGGCTTCCTAGTGGCTGCGCTAGCGTATACTCTCTCAGACCTGCTGATCCTACCCGGTGTTTGGACGCTTGTTAACGCCCCCTTGGGAGGCCTTGCTGCAGCTGCTTTCGGCCTCATTTCACGCAGGCTAGACTCCTCCGAGCTCAGGTTTGTGGCCGCATTCCTCCTTTGCTTCCTCTTCGATGTTGCATCCTCAGCGATTTTGTACGTTGCTTTCGGGCTTCCGCTCGCAGTTGCCATAGCCACAGGTATTGTGGGGCTTTTCCTGCCGGTCATGGGAGGCTACATGGTGGGCGTTGGCCCTCTCACGGAGTTCGCGACAGCTCTTCTCTCGGTGCTGGTCATGGAGAAGATCTCCAGAACACTGGGGTACATTGGCATAGAAAAGTAGAAATATTGGATGAATTACCAGCTTCTCTCGTGATCGACAGCAGACCTGGGCTAAGAGTGGAGAGGCTCTTAGTGCTAGTGCTACTGCTGTGGGCAGTAGCAGCCACGTCGGCAGCATCCCTCCTCTATGTCGAGAACGGAGGCTTGAAAAGGGAGCTTGAGGCCAGGGAGAGATTGCTGGGAAACCTTGTGCTCGTCAGCGTGGGAATCGACTACGGCAACGGGACAGTGGTCTGGTACAACGAAACCCTGCTACCCCGGGGGGCAACACCCCTGTCAGCCCTGGTTGCTGTGGCTGTTGTCGAGTACAAGGTTTCGAGCATGGGAGCTTACGTGACATCTGTGAACGGTGTCGAGGAGAAGATCCTGTCAAAGAGCGAGGGCTACAGCTGGCTCTGGTACATCCTCGACAGGGAGAGAGGGCAGCTGGTGCTGGGCCCAGTCGCGGCGGATAGGTATAAGCTGGTGAGCGGTGATGTGATCCTGTGGAGGTATGAGCATTGGAAGTTCTGAGGCTTCCAGGAGTCGCGTGGATCTGGAAGTACTTCTTTACCTGTACCTCTCAAGGGGGTACGCGGGCAGGGCGAAGCTGGCGGAGGAGCTGGGAGTAGGGGAGGGCACGATTCGGGGGGTCTTGAACAGATTGAGCTGGCTAGGCCTGGTCGAGCGCGCTAGAGCAGGAGTGAGGCTCTCCAGGAAGGGGGTCGCGGTAGTCGAAGAGTTCCTGGGTGGGAAGCTTGTCTCGAAGGTGTNCCTNGAGACCGTAAGGGAGCTCGAGGGAGGGCTCGCCCTGGTGGCTGTGGCGAGCTACTTCAGAAACCCGGGCACCACCGTGCTCAAGATACGGGATGCAGCCGTCCGCGGAGGGGCTGCCGGGGCAGTCATAGCTGTAAGCGAGGAGGGCGTGCTGAAGCTACCCCCAGGAGGGGAGGACATGTGCACGTACTTGAGAGAGGTCTGCGGCAAGCTGACCCACCTCAAGGCGCGCAGGAGCACTGCGGTGATAGTGGTCTTCGGGGAGAGAGTGGGCAGCCTCGTCAAGGGCCTGATCGAGGTTCTCAGGAGCCCGTACTACGAGCTCATGATTGCCCGGACAACGCCTGGCAGCTCCTCTATTGAGTAGACCCACGCGTCCGCCAAGGGACTCCTCTCCGCTGCGTACTTGAGGACCTGCACTGCCCTGAGCCCCGCTGCCTTGGCCCCGGCTATGTCTAACTGGGGATCGTCTCCCACGTGGAGAGCCTCCTCGGGCTTCACGCTAGCCAGGAAGCATGCAACCTCGAAGATCCTCTTCGAGGGCTTGCGCCAGGTGAAAGCCTGGGATGCCACGACCAAATCCAAGTAATCTAACACGCCGGCTTTCTGCATCCTGAGCTTAACGATGTCGTAGCTTCCGACGTTTGTCAGCAGACCCACGCGANGCCCCATCTCCTTTAGCTCCTGAACGACCTTCGGCGCGGCGGGCTCTACTTCGAATCCCTCCAGGTAGGCCTCGAGCACAGCTGCGTACAGCAGCTCGGCCAGCCTTATGCTGGGTGTCAACCCGAGCCTTCTCGCGAGGAACATTACCCTCGCGAAGTCCCACAGCTCCGCATCGTCCCGAGCCCACTTGTCCAGCTCCACCCAGGCCTCGAGCACAGACTCCTGGCTCACGTGAAGCCCCGCTGCAACGTACAGCGTGTCGGAGAGTTTCTTGCCGAGTTTCTGCGCAAACCCTACGTCCCTCACTAGCGTGTTCCCCACGTCCAGGAAGACTGCTTTGAGCACAGCAGCCACAGCCAGCGAGCTCCAACCGGGTAGATAAAGCCTACGTAGAGCGGGCGATTAACGCCCAAAAGCTCGCACGGATCAACAGGCACACTCTCTCTGCGAGGGAGAGGTCTGCACGAACTGCGCCCAACCCCCCTTCGCTTTACGAATGTCAAGTGTTGGGCAAGAGAGCAGCTCCTCGGCGACTCCCGCGGGAAGGACGACCACCCCGTCTCTAAATCCGCATCGCGCGCAGCTTTGTCGAAGATACTCGGCTGAAGGGCTCGCGTGCACGCGTAACACTAATTAACGGGGTCGCACAGCCCCGCATGAACTAAGTGAGGGGCTTAGGGAACACCTACTCAAAGCTGGTAGCGGGGAAGAGGGTGAAGGCCCTCTTCTCCGATACAGGCGAGCTCGCCTACCTCGAGATAGACGGTAGTGTGTTCGAGGGTGTGGGTAATTTCGCCCCGGTACCGCTGTGGCGGCTGAGGAGGCTGAAGCTGGGTGATATCCCTGACCAGGTGCTGATACAGCCTGTTGAGGCGATNAACGGTAATATCGTATATGCACTGAACCTCGGGAGGAGGGCTTCCTTCGAGGTTAAGCTGGGAAGGGGGTTTGCTGTTGTCGAGTACAGTGAGTGGCCTCAGGACTGGGAGAGCGGGATAGGCTTCTACCCCTTCTTCAGCTCCCTGGCCACCATACTCGGGCGTCTCGAGGAGATGAACCTCGTCAGGGATCTTTANGCCGACTTCACGGACGAGCTGTTCACTCTCTCCTTCACGATACAGCTGAACCCAGATCTCACGGTTCTTAAAGCTCTGAAGCTACTGAAGCGCTTCATCGCTGCGCTCGAGAGAGAAGCTGAGTATAGGGCGGCGCTTATCGCTCTGCGCGAGGCGAGAAGAGTCGTTGCGCGGTACAGGCGCAGCACTAGGAAGAGCTTTGAGTTAAGGCTGGCTAGGATANTTGGAGGGGGTGAGGAGGGCGTCCTCCTGAGTGAAACCGCCGGACGAGCAGCACGAATTTTTTCCACACCTTTTCGTTAGGCATCAGGGAGATTTTCTAAGATTTAGAGCAGCGTAAAGTATATCTTTCACAGATCGATGGGGAGCGGAAATGCTCGACGAGAAAGATATAGCGATACTCGAAGTACTGCAGGAGAACGCGAGGCTGACTGTCAAGGAGATAAGCAAGCGCGTAAACTCACCGATAACCACCACCCATGCTAGGCTGAGAAAGCTGGAAAAGGAGGGCTACATAAAAGCTTATAGTGCGATTCTCGATGCAAGAAAGCTCGGCTTTGGCACAACAGCCTTTGTCTTCGTCTCCTTTGCCCGCAACCAGGGGGTGGACCAGAGGAGGGTTGCCCAGGAGATAGCCAAGTTCCCCGAGGTGCAGGAGGTTCACATAATCACGGGAGAGTGGGATATACTCCTCAAGGTGAGGGTCTCAGGCGTGGACGAGCTCGGAGAGTTCGTGGTGAACAGGCTCAGAAACCTCCAGGGGGTGGAGAAAACCTACACCTCGGTGGTGCTAGATACAGTCAAGGAAACCCAGAAGTTACCGCTCTCGCTCTCCAGGGTGGCTGCGCGGTGGTGAAAGTCTACCTGGCAGCGCCCATGAGGGGCGTTAGAGGGGCACTCCCGGAGGTGAGGGAGCTACTGAGGCTGATCGAGGGCTACGGCCACGAAGTGCTCACGAAGCACGTTGTAGACGATGTGCTGGATGTGGACAGGGGCGTGCCGCCCAGAGTGGTGTTCGAGAGGGATATCCAGCTGCTGGAAGAGGCTGACGTGATGGTTGCAGAGGTCTCATACCCGAGCCTGGGGGTAGGCTTCGAGCTAGCTTACTTTCTCATGCGCGGGAAGCCGGCGGCGGGGCTTGTTCTGGAGAGTAGGCTGGGGTCTCTCTCTGCGCTGATCCAGGGGATAACCTGGCCCAACTTCCACCTAGTGGTGTACGCGAGCCCCCAGGAGGCTGTGGAGAGATTGAGGAGCAAGAACCTTCTGTGAAGCGTCACGTGTAGGCGCACAAATAAATGCCGCAACCTCCTCAAGCACGCGGGTTTTAAGGGGCTTAGAGGTGCACTGGGATGAAGGTCTCCGTCGTCCTGACAAGCTCCGTAGAAGCACCGGAAGCTCTGTCCAGGTGGCTGCTGGGCTACCTCAGGGCTATAGGCGTTGAGGAGGTGGAGCTGCTCAGGGACTCCGGCGACTACTCGTCCATTAGGCAAGCCTACAGCAGGAGCGACGCAGTGATCGTGGCGGGGGCTGCCGGCGACCCCGATGCTGTGAGGGTGATTGCCGAGCTCCTGGGTCTCGGAGTGGAGGTCAACGAGGAGGCGCTGAGCTACGTGAGAAGCTATTACTCGGACACCCTGGACGTCCCCGAGAACCTGGAGAGCCTAGCGCTAACCCCCGAGTTCAGCTATGTAGTACCCAACGAGAGGGGCCCTGTGCCCGCGTTCGTGGCTATGAGCCTAGCAGAGGACAAGTTCATCGCGGGCCTACCCCCCAAACCCAGCGAGGCTGTCGAGTGCTTCGAGAGGGGCGTCCAGGACTTCATCCGGGAGAAGACTGGGAGGAGATTCTCTGCCACAATGACCTTCCACCTGGCGTGTGACAGGAGCGCTGCGGACGCGCTGGCAGACGAGCTCGGCAGAGAGCTGAAGAGCGTCTTCGCCAGGTTCGACCTGAGGTTCCTGGGAAGGGAAGGGGTGCCGCTGACCCTCACGGTCTACGCTGGAACGGCCGAGGAGCTCTACGACACCATGGTTGCAGCGGAGGAGATGGTTCGGAAGCTAGCCGCGCAGAGGGACATCCAAGTGCTTGGGGGAGGGATCTCGAAGCAGGCGACTGAGGAGAGCCTCTTCTAGGCGTGCTACGGGATGCCTAGAGCAAAGCTTTAGCGGGAAGTGCGTGGACTATAGTTGCTATGAAGGTAATAACCCCCCAGGCGGGTGAGCGCTGGCGGGTGGTTTTCAAGGACAGTGACAAATGGCAAGCGGGTGTCTACATCCCCGAGAACACCTCCCGCGAGGAGGTGGTTGTCCTGGAGAGGCACAGCAGGCCAGAGCTCTTCGTCCTACTGGAAGGCAGGATAACTCTGGTGCTGTCGGAGGACGGTGTCACCCTGAGAGAGGTCGAGATGGAGCCCGGCAAGCTCTACGTGGTGGAGGAGTGGCACAACGCCTACAGACCCGGCGGCGCGAAGGGCGCAGCGCTAGTCATAGAAGCTCCTGACGTGGAGACGGAGTACGTAAGCCTGGAGGTGGCATGCAGAGAGGCTTAGCCCCTGTCGCGCCCTCAGCGTCTTACCCTTCGCTCACCGGTCGCCCAGCCATCGACTCATCATCCAGGAGCGCTCCGCAGGCTTAGCGAAAAGCTTTACGTACCTGTGTGCAGAGACTCTCCGGAGTGATGACAGAACTCCCCGCCTGACGAGAGGATGAAGAGGTTTCTGGTCGCTGACCCTCTTGTATTTTTTTCGTTGCTTGGGTGTGCACGTGCTACGCGCTGATAAGCTCGTAGATCCTGTCCTCTAGCTTCTGGAACTCCGGCGACCTTCTATCCCTGGGTCTCGGGAGGTCTACCTCGATCACCTCATTGATCCTGGCAGGTCTTGGCGAGAGGACTACGATCCTATCACTCATCAAGATAGCCTCGTCAACGTTGTGCGTGACCATGAGTATCGCTCTCACAGTGGTAACCCCGTACAGCCAGAGGTCCAGGACCTCGGAGCGGAGGGACTCTGCAGTCAGCGGGTCTAGCTGGGAGAACGGCTCGTCCATCAGGAGCAGCGTGGGCTCGACTGCGAGCGCTCTGGCTATATTCACCCTCTGCTTCATACCCCCGCTGAGCTCTCTCGGGTAGAAGTCCTCGAAGGCCCGCAGGCCCACAAGCGAGAGGTACTTCCTAGCCTTCTCGTAGGCCTCCCTCTCGCTCATCCCGCCCGCTCTGAGGGGTAGGGCTACGTTTTCGAGAACCGTGAGCCAGGGGAGCAGGGTCGGCATCTGGAACACGAAGCCCACGCGCCTGTCCGGGGTGTGGAAGACCACCTCGCCGGAGTCCGCCTTCTCCAAGCCGGCGATTATCCTAAGGAGAGTGGTCTTCCCGCAGCCCGAGGGGCCTAGGATCGAGATGAACTCCTCCCCTACCTCCAGAGAGATCCCCGCTAGGACCTCCAGAACCCGTTTCCCCTCTACAAAGGTTTTCCTCAGATTGCTTATCGTCAGCACCTTAGGCACGCCCTACTCACCCCCGTAGCGCTTCTCTATGAACCTGAAAAGCCTGACCCACAGAGTCTTGTTTACCACCACTATGAACAGCGAGAGTGCCAGGGAGGTTGCCAGGAGCGCAGCTACGTCACCTCTAGCAGCCGTCTTGCTGATGAGCGACCCCACGCCCTGCATGTCGATGGCTTCTTCACCTATCTCCACGTACTCTGCTACAATGCTAGCGTTCCAGGCACCACCCCACGCGCTGAGAAGTCCTGTAGCTAGTGAGGGTAGGAGGCTTGGGACGAACACGTACCTGAGGTAGGTGAGCCCCCTGACCCGATAAACTACAGCCAGCTCGTCGAGGTCCTTCCTCACGCTGGCGAGCCCGTAGATTATCAGGTTGAAGTAGACATACCAGAATGCGCCCTGCAGGAAAACTATCAGCATCACGATGCTCGGCCCCAGAGGGTGGCTGAGAGCCAGGCTGCTGAGCAGGGGCCACCAGACCACGGCGGGTATAGAGGCGAGCACTTCTCCTGCTATGCTGACCGTCATCGAGACGCTCCTGCTCATGTGCGCGAAGTAGGCAATAAGCACCGATAGGGTTGCCGATAGCAGCAGCACAAGACCTATCCGGGGAAGGCTCCTTCCCAGCTCGACCGGGAAGCTTGCCAGCACGGGGGCAGTCCCCAGTAACAGCTCGAGGCTGAGCCCTTTTGCCGAGTATACCACCGCTGCGGCAGCGAGCACGAGCAAGGCTACCTTAGCGGACTTGGGGAGGCTGAGCCTCGCTCCCAGCCTGGCTTCCAGCGGAACGAGAACTCGGGCCAGACCCGACCAGGCGAGCCCTACAGTGCCTCTTAATGCTTCGAATACAGTGAGCACGCTGGGTAGGGAGAGTCCCAGCACCGTGACCGCGGCGGGGTTCCAGAGGAGTAGGTACGTGGCCAGTATCGTAGCAAGCAGCGTTAGCACTCCAGCGTAGAAGCCGAGCGTGTCCCCCTTCGAGAAGCTGTCCAGGATAAAGCTGCCGATGCCCCTCAGCCTGTACTCTTCCTCACCTAGGGACAAGACCTCCGCCGAAGTCAGGAAGAACCAACCTCCAGCCCAGGAGACCAGGCTATTGGCTATGATCGACTCCCTGCAGGCTGGCACGTACACGAAGAAAAGGCGGGCGAGGGGACCGAGCCTGTAGACCCTTGCCATGTCGTGTATGGAGGGGTCCAGCGACTTAAGCGAGGTGTAGACGCCAAAGATCATGTTCCAGACCAGGCTGGTGAATATCAGGAACACCGCTGCCAGCTCGCGACCGAGCCCTCCTGGGAGCAGCCTGACGAGGATCAGCAGAGCTGCCGGGAAGAAGCCGAGTATCGGGATAGACTGGAGCACGTCTAGCACAGGGAGGAGTACGCTCTCCACAACCCTACTTCTCGCCATCCAGACACCAACACCGATTGCGACGAGCAGCGACAGGATGTATGCGCAGAACATCCTGAGTAGGCTGAGCGCAGTGGCTGTGAGCAGTTCCTGCAGGGGTAGCATGTTCACCGCCTTAGAGGATCCCCGGGGGGGCTCCTCCCTGAAAAACATATAAATGTGGTGGGGGGATACTCTCAGACAGTAGGGTGAGAGAAGAGGGTGTCGCAAAGTAGCGACAGTAGCAGAAAGGTTCTGCTACCCCCGGACATAACCCCCGACCACGTGCTGGGCCTCCTCGAGATGCTCCACAGCCTAGGCGGCAATATAGACTCTATGTACATCGGCGACTCGCTGGGCGAAAGCGTCGAGACTTTACCGCATGCCATAGATGTGGCAGAGGCTCTGGGGCTCGTTAAGGCGAACAGCGGCAACCTGCAGCTCACAGAGCTTGGGAAAAAGATCGTGAAAGGAGATCCCAAAACCGTGAGGAGGGAGCTGAGGAAGCATGNGGACAAGCTGGAACCGCTCGGGGAGCTGGTGCGCATACTAAGGGAAAGGAGGTCCATAAGTGTCGAAGAGTTCATGGAGATCGTGGAGAAGTACTACCCCGGGAACTCCGAGGAAGCAGCTAAAAATGTGCTCATCTGGGGCGCGTTCCTCAACCTCTTCAAGATGGACGAGGACGACGAGGAGGTGCACCTGATAGCTTGATGTTTATATTCACCTGGGGATTATCACGATTAGATGATGACGTTTGCTAGAACCGATGCGTGAGGGCTACGGCGGAGGCTGAGAGACACTCTAGAAGAGCGTGAGCTGCCTGTCTCTCTCCCGGCGCTTGAGACCCTCGGGGAAAGAGTCTCTCACGGGGAGGTACACCTTCTCGAAGAACTCGCTCTGGCTGAGCAGGACTCGCTTGTCGAAGCTGCTCACGTACTCGAGGGCCAGCTTCCAGGCCTCCTCGAAGGGCATNACNTCCTCGATCCTNCTGNCNACCTCGCGCNTNAAGTCCTCCGGCCTCTGCTCGACACCGCCCATCGNGAACCAGCCGTTAGGGCTCACGTAGGCTTGCTCGTCCCCCACGTAGACGACCACCCTGTCTCCCTCNCTAGTCTCTTCGACCGGTCTGCCCCCCGAGAGGCGGGGTCTGGAAGCGGCAGCCGGCACTCCTCTCCTCTTGGCCCAGGCGTAGAAGATCGCCCTGTTGAGACCGAAGGAGTAGGCTTTCTCCAGGTCTCCGGTGAGTAGGTAGTACCGCGCTGCCTGGAGGAGCGCCATCACCTGGAACCTCCCTATGGGCATCCCACCAGGAAGCATGCTACGCGGGGTAGAAATCGCTATCTTTCGCACGCTAGGCTACTTGCTCCTGCTGCACTTTCTCGGCGCGTAGCTTCGCAGAGAGCAGTCTCTCTAGCTTCTCCAGGAGCAGGGGCACACCCACGCTGGAGTCCACGCTTGCGTCAAACACGAACAGCTTACCCAGCCTCCTGTAGAACTCCACAACTCCGCCCGAGGTCTCGTAGAACTGCTTGAACCGCGTAGCCACNACCGATGGCTCGTCGTCTCTCCTCCTGGTCAGCGGGGTTCCGCACGCGTCGCACACACCTTCCACGGTAGGCGGTCTCCACCTGGCGTGGTACACCCGGCCGCATGAGGGGCAGTACAGCCTGCCCGATATCCTCTCGACTATTACCTCTAGCGGGGCCTCTAGGAGTATCGCTACGTCGACTGGTGCCACGGTCTCCAGGAACGCTGCCTGCGTCAGCGTCCTGGGGTAGCCGTCGAGCACGTACCCTAGCTTGCACTCCTCGCTTGAGAGGTACTTGCAGAGGACCTCGTTGACGATCTCATCCGGGACTAAGACCCCCTTCTCCACAAACACCTTGGCCTTCAAGCCCAGCTCCGTCGAGGCCGCTATCTCCCTCCTGAGGAGCTCACCCGTCGAGATGTGCGGCACGCGGAACCTTGACGCCACGGCCTGGGCGTAGGTGCCCTTGCCGACCCCGGGGGGTCCCATGATGACGATTCTTATCCGGCTCACCAGGTGTGAGCTGAACTCGGTTAGTAATATTTATTCTTTATCATCAGGTTGCTGCGGGCAACCGCTTTTAAGCAGCTGCACGCTACTGATGGGCGATGCTCGAGAACGTCCTGAGCTTCATGAAGGAGCCTCTGCCTCCCGACGTCCAGGAGCTTCTTCGCAAGGGGCATTTCTCCGAGGCTAGATCTAGGATGCTGAAGCTTCTCGAGAGCTTGGAGGGGCCGAGCAGGCTTAGGCTACTCTTCGAGCTCGAGAGGACGGAGAGGATCCTCCACGAGTACCCCTACACGGTCGAGGAGGCTTTCGAGCTCTTCTCCCGCGAGGTGAGTGGCGTGACGAGGGAGGAGTTCGTCTCGCTGATCAGAGCGGGCTGCGTGGACAGCCTCAGTGTCGACGGCGAGGTGAGAGTTTTCAGGAGGTTCATCCCTAATGCTCTCTGGCTGTGCCCAGAGCTCAAGGCGAGGCGGGTGCGCGGGGAGGACGAGCGGGAGGCCATCGCGAGGGAGGCGCTGCGGTGGAGGGCTGAGCGGGTGGTTGCGGCGGCGCGCGAGAGGGGAGGGGGTTACGTCCTGCCGCTGAGGTACAGGGTTGAGGCGCGCCTTAAGGTCAAGGACAGGGGTGCCTGCAGGTCAGCTCTGCGGGTGTGGGTGCCGCTACCCCGCCAGGACGAGCTGCACCCAGAGGTGAGGATNGTGGAGGCGCACCCGCAGCCCCGCTACGTGGCTCCTCCTGATCACCCGCAGAGGACCATGTACTTCGAGCTGGAGCCCGGTGTGGACGAGGTGCGCGTAGTCTACGAGTACGTCTCCCNGGGTTTCCACGTGGACGTNGANCCCTCNAGGGTTGAGGAGGGNTACCCCGNGGAGCTNTCGCAGTACGTNGNNGAGAGNCCCCCGCACNTAGTCTTCACCCCGCTGCTNAGGGAGCTTGCATCAAAGATCATTGGCGGTGAGAGGAACCCTTACCTCAAGGCTAGGAGGATCTGGGACTGGGTGACCTCCAGCGTGAGGTACACCTACGCCCAGGACTACGCGCTCTACGACAACATCAGCGAGTACGTCGCCGTCCACAGGAGGGGGGATTGCGGCATGCAGGCCCTGCTCTTCATAACCCTCTGCAGGATCGCCGGCGTGCCCGCCAGGTGGCAGTCCGGCTGGTACATGAACCCTGTGAGCCACGGCATGCACGACTGGGCGCAGTTCTACGTGGAGCCCTACGGCTGGCTCTACGCAGACCCCAGCTTCGGCAACAGGATCAGGGGTGAGCCCTGGAGATCGGAGTTCTACTTCGGCTCCACCGAGGGCTACAGGCTGGCTGCGAACGTGGAGGTCTCGGCGCAGTTCTCACCGCCTAAGCTCCACTTCAGGTCAGACCCGGTGGACAGCCAGAGGGGCGAGGTCGAGTGCGAGGAGGGGAACCTCTACTACGACAAGTGGGACTTCGAGCTGAGGGTACTCAGCGTCGAGAGAGTCAAGGAGCCTTAGCAGCAACGCTGATATAACCACCACTATATCACCATAATGATGTAATGGTGGTGATAGATAGGTGGGAGTGCTGGAGCCTGAGGGAGGGTCCGGCCAGCGGCGCTTGGCTGCTAGTCTACGGGCGCAGGAAGACAGGTAAAACATTCCTGCTCAGAAGGTGTGTTGACTCAGCGGTCTACGTGACCATAGGCAGGAGCGGTCTCTGCCTCGTCGAGGAGGGTGATGAGGGGCCGCGCATTGCGAGCCTGGAGGAGGGGCTGAAGGCAGCTCTACGCGCTGTCGAGAGCGGTTACGCGGCGGTTATCGATGAGTTCCAGCGGCTGCCGGAGGAGTACTGGGATCTCCTGGCAGTCTCGCGGGCGCGGGGTAAAGGGAGGCTGATTCTCTGCGGCTCCAGCCTGGGCGTCGCGTCGAAAGTCTTCGACAGGAGGAGCCCGCTGCTCGGCTTCTTCGCGCCTCTGAAGGTGGACTTAGCATCGCCCTCCGATACTTTGGTGTCGCTCTCCACAGCTCTGAGCCCCAGCGAGGCCGCGAAGTGGGCTATCGTGGCCCGTGACCCCTGGCTCCTCGGCTTGCTGGAGCCGAGAGGGGACGTAGTGGAGGCAATAGCGGAGAGCGCACACCTGCTGGTGGCGTCAGCATCCGGCTTGGTAGGCGAGGTCTTCCGGGAGGAGGAGAGGAAGCTGACTCAGCTGTACGACGCTATCCTGAGGCTGCTCGCTCTCGGCTACTGGTCGTCTGCCGCGCTAGCCCAGAAGCTGCACGAGGCGAGGCTGCTGCCGAGGCCCGAAGCCTCCCTTGTCACAGGCATGCTCGCCCAGCTGGCCGCCATGGGCCTTGTCGAGCGCGTCAGGATGTGGAAAACCCCAGGGGCAAGGATCTACTACAGGCACAGGTCTAGCTTGCTCTCGCTCCTCATGGCTCTCGAGGAGAGAGGCTTCGAAGCAGGCCTCAGGCCGAGCTGCGAGGTCGTCAGCAGCACCCTAGGCGTCGAGGCGCAGTTCTTCGTGGGCGAGCTGCTAGCAGAGGCTACAGGGCTCAAGCGCGCTTACGCTATCACAGGCACATGGGATGTGGACGTCGTGCTGCTGAAGGGCGAGAGGGCGGTTGCCGGCTACGAGGTGAAGCTCGGCCCCTTCTCCGGCTCTGAAGCCTCCAAGGCAGTGGAGCGCATCAGGAGCCTCGGCATCCCTAGAGCAGGCCTGGTCAGCCTGACGGAGGAGCCGCCCCCCGTGGCAGATGAGGGCTACGGCCCTTCCGACCTGGTGGAGCTAGCCCGCAAGACCTCAGAGAGGCTGAGACGAGCCAGCAGGAGCTACTCCCGAGTGCCGCCCTAACCGGCTGACCTCGGCGTGCGCTCTCTCTCAGGCTGCTGCACAACTTTAACGGTGGATTAGGACCTTCAAGGAAACAGTTAAAAATAACCGCTGTTAAGACCTTATTGNGACAAAAGCGAGAACCCTGAGCATAGTAGCAGTGGTGGTAGGGCTCGCCATCGCTGCTTTCATCATATACGCCTTCTACGAGGCGCTCACGATCAACCCCCAGAACCCCTTCGAGGCATTCATAATCTCGAAGGCGTTCCTGGGAGCCTACCCCGTGGTCTACGCCGTGGGCGCGGCGCGCGCACGCCTCAGGCGGTAGCCGCCCGCCTCAGCAGGGTTTTTCTCACGTAGAGCCAGACCGCCAGCGCCAAGAGCCAAAGGGAGACCGTGGTGAAGGCCGCCATGGTCATGGCGGTCAGGAGGTCTGTGAGCTGGGAGAGAGTGAGGAGTAGGGAGGTGTAGAAGAGGGGTCCGAGAGTCCAGCCGAGGTTGTTCAGGACGTTGTATACAGCGAAGACTGTGCCCCTGTACTCCGGGGCGACGACCTCGCTCAGCACGGTGTTTATGTTTGGGTAAGTGAAGGTGGTGAACATCATCCCCGCCAGGGCGAGCAGCGCCGGAAGAAGCAGGGCGCGGAGGCTTGTGTCCCCGTAGGGGTACGGGTACAGGATCATGGAGGACATCGCCAGGTAGCCTAGCGCCACCCCCAGGATCGAGACCTTAACTCTGCCGACCAGCCCCTCCCTGCTGGCGAGCCTGTCGCTAAGCAGGCCGCCGGCGATGTGCCCCACGGCGATCGAGAGCGTGGCCAGGGCGATCACCAGCGATGCGGTCGCGGTGGGTAGGCCCCACTTCGTCGATATGTAGTCGATAGAGAAGACGCTCAGAGCCCCCCAGGGGATGGTCCAGGGGGTTATCATCAGGATAATCGCAGCGACGATCGGGTTCGACAAGCTCGGCAGGGCTCCGCGCAGGCTGTACCTGGTGGAGACCCCCGTAGCCGGCGCGCCCNTCCCCTTGGAGAAGACCACCAGGAGCGCTCCAAAGACCAGCGTGGCAAGCCCTGCGGCAGCGTAAGCACTCCTCCAGCCCAGGAGAGCCCCAGCGATGACTATGCCGAGGATCATTGCCATGACGCTTGAAGAGTAGTACACCGCGTACCCAAGAGCTCTCCTCTCGCTCGGGACTATGTCGGAGATGAAGGCGTACATCGCGGGACCCATGCCGACGTAGCCAGCACCGTAGAGCACGAAGAACGAGAGCAAGCTCCAGTAGTCGCCTGCTGTTGAGACGAGCAGTAAGCCCGCCCCCATCACCAGGCTTAGTGCGAGGATTACCGGTCTTCGGCCAAACTTGTCCGCGAGAATCCCGGTGAACGGTGTGACCGCCAGACCAACCCCCTGGAGCAGGGTAGCGATGAGGCCGGCGTAGAACCTCCACTCCGCCTCAGTAGCCCCGATCAAAACGCCCCTCCCGACCGGAGAGTCCTCAGTANNGGGTTGGACGCATGTAGTAGCCCATCATGTAGGAGATCACGAAGAACGCCAGCAGCGCAGCCAGAGGAGCCAACCCCACCCTCACTGTAACCACCTCTCGAAGAAGCCCGCAACCTTCTCCTCGTACTCCTCGGGCACCACGAGCACAGCCCTCACGTGCTCTGCGGGCGCCACCCAGAGCTCAGCATCGGGGTTCGACCTCGACAGGATGCTGTAGAACCTCTTAACCTCCTCGAGCGGCACAAGCTCATCCCTCTCCGACGCCACCACGAGGAAGGGTTGCTTGATTTTCTCAGCATACTTGTACATGACGAGATCCTCCAGCCTAACCCCAGCCCGCCTAGCCGTGAGCCTCACCACAAGCGGGTAAATCGCGAGCAGGATGTGGCGGAGTGGGGTCCGCAGCCGCCTTATCCAGCATCTCCCAGAGCTCACTATGTCGATGTAGGGGCTGTCCGCCACAGCCGCCTTAACCCTGCTGTCCGACGCGGCCAGCATTATCGTGATAGCCCCGCCCATCGAGAACCCCAGGAGGCCAAGCTTAGCCCCCGTACCTCGCCCCTCCAGCCAGTCGATAATCCTCCTCACATCCTCAGCCTCTAGGTAGCCCAGCGTGGTAAACCTACCCTCGCTCTCCCCGTGCGCTCTCATGTCGAAAAGAGCCACGTTGAAGCCTCTGCGTGCAAGCATCTCTACAGATTTCTCGACGTAGTCGCCCCACCTCGACGAGGTGTAGCCATGGATGACAACCACGGTCCTGTCTGTTCCTCTGGGGATGAACCACCCTCTCAGCTTGAAACCCTCACGTGTCTCCACGACGGCCTCCTCGTACTCGTACCCAAGGTCCCTCGGCGTCCACTCACCCCTGTGCCTCGGCGGCCTCAGCAGCTTCCCCGATATGGCATACGCAAGCGCGAGAAGAACGGCGACGGCGGCAAGGATTACAAGCATGAGTAAAAGTAACGCGCTCATAGCGGATGCCTCTTGGGCGATGTCCATCATAAATATTTTCGCTGGATAGAGTAGTCAACAAGCCCCGTCGCCGTGTCTCCCTGCGCAGCGGAGCATGCGAGAAAGATTAATCTGGAGCCCCCCAGGGTCTTCTCTACGCTATGGTTGACTACAAGCTGGGAGAGGTGCAGGTAGAGTTCCTGAAGGAACTAACTGAGATCCCCGCCCCCTCGGGCTTCGAGGAACCTGTTCTCTCGCTGATCAAGGAGCGCTACAGCAGGTACGCCCACGAGGTGCGGCGCGACAACCTCGGCTCCCTTGTGCTTGTGAAGCGCGGCAAGTCCGAGAGGCCCAAGGTCCTGGTGGCGGGCCACGTGGACGAGGTCGGCTTCCTCGTGACCGGAATCACCAACGAGGGCTTCATCAACTTCACACCGCTGGGCGGCTGGTTCGACCAGGTGCTCCTCGCTCAAAGAGTGGTGATCAGGACGAAGAACGGGCCCGTGATGGGGGTTATAGCGAGCAAGCCCCCGCACCTGCTGACGCCTGAGGAGAGGCAGAAGGTTGTGCAGATCAGCCAGATGTACATAGACGTGGGAGCTACCAGCAAGGAGGAAGTGGAGAAGCTCGGCGTCAGGATAGGCGACCCCGTGGCCCCCTGGTCCCCCTTCACCCGGACAGCCTTCAGCGACAGGGTGATGGCGAAGGCGCTCGACGACAGGGTAGGGGCTTTCATCGCCCTGGAGGTGCTCAGGTACCTCAGCGAGAGCGGGGTTGAGCACCCGAACACGTACTACGCCGCTGCCACTGTGCAGGAGGAGGTGGGGCTCAGAGGCGCTGAGACAGTGGGCTGGGTCGTGGACCACGACATCGCCATAGTCGCCGAGGTCGACATAGCGGGGGACGTGCCCGGCATAAAGCCCCACGAGGCGCAGGCAAAGCTCGGGAAGGGGCCCACGATAGTCGTCTACGACCGGTCCATGATCCCCAACCAGAGGCTGAAGGAGTTCGTCATACAGGTCGCGGAGGAGGCCAAGATCCCCTACCAGCTCTCTGCGGTCAGCGGCGGGACAGACGCGGGAAGGCTCCACCTCTACAGGGGCGGCAGGCCCAGCATCGTGATCGGCGTACCCACGAGGCACATCCACAGCCACGTTAGTGTGATCAGCCTGTCAGACCTCGAGAACGCTGTCAAGCTCGTAGCCGAGCTCGTGCTCCGCTTAGACGAGGAAACAGTC